>Ga0209575_10000018_pt1 | contig 304411 bp, 278 predicted proteins | sample Medcelwee11metaG_FD_187172 | JGI IMG/M metagenome (GOLD analysis project Ga0209575, IMG submission 187172) | Freshwater pond sediment microbial communities from the University of Edinburgh, under environmental carbon perturbations - Medium... | ecosystem: Environmental > Aquatic > Freshwater... | reverse complement strand
AGCGTCCATTTTTGGCAAAATAATCGTTTCTGCGTATGCAATGCTCTTTTTTGCAAAGCCCTTATTTATCTCATAAAGCTCCATTGGAGAAAACAGTTCCTTGTTTTTCTCAATAAAAGCCGAATATTCAATGATTTTTTGCGAAATTTCGAGTAAAAAGTCCGCCGAACTTTGTTCTTTTTTGACAAAATTCTCTTTAGCTTCCTTAGCTCTGTCCGCTTCAGCTTTTTTAATTTGTATTTCCTTTTCTTTTTGCAAATTAAATTCGTGTTTCGCAGAAATAGCTTTTCTCAAATTTTCAATAAGGAATTCCATTTTTACGCCATGCTCTTTTGAGAGCTTTGAAAACACTTCCAGCACAATTTCGTTAAGAGCCGTTTCTCCAAGATTTTTAGAGTAGGTTTCATCCAAGATTTTTAGAATTGGTAAAACGTGTTTATCGTTATTTGGTTCAGAAATTCTTGAATGCTTTTTGAAAAGTTCTTGAATAGTTTTTGAAGAAAAAGAAAAGTTTTGAGAAGTTGGAGAAGTCGCTTCACTTTTAAACTTCTTTACTTCACTTTCACTTTCACTTTCACTTTCACTTTCCTTTTGTGAGGCACTATCTAAGCAAGCTGTATCCACGCTGTCCACACCCTCTATTTTTTTAGTTAAAAACATTGAAATTGGCGTATTTTCCAACGTTCTCAAAAATGAGATTAATTCACTTGGCAAATCAGCTAAAATTCTGTTTACTGCAATCATCATGCTTGGATTGTAGTTTTGATGCTTCGGATAGTTCGGTAAAATGATTCTTCCACTTCTAAAATAAGCCCTTCCGTCACGTTCAAATCGTTCAATAATTTTCATGAGCATGTCACGATCTATTCCAGTTTGATAAGCAACTTTCTTTAAACTGACCTCATATATTCCTGCTAAATTACAATTAGGATTTGTTAACAGATAAAGAAAAATGAGCTTTTCAATTGGGTCTAATTCTTCAACGTACGAGTCTTCCCAAAAGTGTGTATCAACAGATTTTAATTTTCTTTTTTGTTCCATAATTCAACCATATTTTTAATTTCATTTGCGACACGATATTCCCAATTTTGCTCTTTGGCATCTTCAGAAGTGTATCTTAATAATTTCCAGCCGTGCATCGTTGCCAAATTGTATTTTTTAGCGTCGTTTGCGTAACCTTTCCCACGTGTATGTCTTCCATTTGTGAAAATTCCACCCTCAAATTCAACTGCAATTTTCTTGTTTGGAATTGCCAAATCGAAGCGGAAACGTCTATCGTACAAGAATTTATATTCCGTTACGTGTTCCACTTTTAAGACTGATAAAGCTCCAGAAATAATTCCAACATAATCGACGCTTTCTTTCTTGGGAGCACGATTTTTGCTTTGTTTTTCAACATTTTTAAGAAGCGGAGCATACAATAAATCGATGCTTTTTTGTGTCCAACCAGCGAATCTTTTACCCATTATTCTGGCTCACTTTTTCTTCAAAATCGTTCAATGTTAGTGTTCCATTATTAAGACCTTTCAAAAGGTCGTTTCCTTTCCTAAATGAATCTCTTTTAATTATTGCAACATATTCGTGTAACTCTTTCATCATTTCAAAAAAGGCTAATGCTGTTTCTTTAGATACAAAATATCTATCAGTCTGATTATTCTTTTCACTAAATACTTTTACTGTAATGTTCTTTTGAGACCCTAAATTTATTGTTTTAAGAAAATCGTGTAGCCTTTTATAAAAATGATTGTCGAACGAACCGGTATAAGGAATGTCAACTGTTTTATCATCCGAATAATGATTATTACCTACATCATTTTTATTTAACATGTATGTTTTAGGATAATACCAATCAATATCAAGAACACCATATTCGGTAATATCTTTAGCTTTATCTCTACCAAAATTAAGCTCACTCCTACATGTAAAACACAATGAATCTACACTTGGTCTTGGCTTTTCTTCACCAGATTTTCCACATCCAGCACATTGTTTTTTGCCTTTATACATCATTTTCCCTCTGAAATATTGTCAATAAAAGTAGTTATGTCTTCTAAACAATTTCGGTCAAAGACTATTCCGGGTTCTGAAAAGAAAGCATATTTCCGAAATGGTGGGTACCATTTAATTAATCCTAAATTATCGCCAGTCATTTTATTAGCACACAAAAAGACTTTCGTTTTTGGCTTTTTCCCAATTTCAAAGAACTCCATGTACTTTGATTTTCCTTTGAATTCAACTTTAAAATTCACTTTGTTCCTCCCTATAAGCAGCACACGCTTTGTCTTTTGCTTTGATTATTCTGTTCTTTTGTATTGAGCATCTTTGAGTAACTTTGTTGCTGAAATAGCCTTTGAACCGAACTCTCCATTCACAAGTTCGGCAAGTTATCAGTTCTCCCTTTTTCAGTTCCACATCTTTCAAATCGAATAATTCCATCACTTCCCCGCCATATAAGAACGACTTGGATAATAACTATCCTTTTTACTTGGGTCAAAATCACCTTTTCCGTACTTAAATTTTTTCACTTTATTTTCCTTTTTAGTAGCAATTCCTCTTAATTGCCTCTCGCTGTTTCCGTCTGGAATTTCCGTCATTTTACTTTTAGTATCATCAAAAATATCGAGCGTTATTCTAAGCATCACACAACCCTCAACATATTTTCGTAAAAGGTCTTTCTTTTCAAAAGTTCATCAACAGTTTCTTGACTCATATTTTTACCGCCAGCTTCTGTATATTTTTTATGAGCAAATTTCCAATCTGGCTGAATTGAGGAATTTCCGTTGGTGGATTTTAAGGCAACTTTTTTTGCAAGGATGTTTAACGTTCTTTTTAATTCCTCTTTTTTCTTGAAAACTGGAGATTGTTCCGTAACTGGAATGTGAATTGATGTTTTCATTCCAGAAGTTATTCCAACAGTTGTAGCAAGTGTTTTTTCATTTGTAACCGACGAACCGATTGGAACGAACTTACCTTGCAAAGCTGGTCTATATTCGTTCCCAAATAGATCCACGTCCGATTCGCCTTTGTTTTTATCCAGTTCATCAAGAGCGTGTTCTCTTTCCTCTTGAATCGTTTCAGCAAGTTTTACAATATCTTTGTCTTGAGGGATGAAAATATATGCTTCTTGATTTTTTAGCTCTTTTTGTACTCTCACAAATCGTCCAACGGCTTGTCTGAAAAACAATTCAGCTTTAATATTGGTTAAATATACTCCAACACGTAAACGAGGAATGTCAACTCCCTCGCTTACCATTCTAACCGAAACAAGCCACATTTCGTCACTATTTCTAAATTCTTCTATCCTTTGGCTACCTTTTCCCTCGTCAGAAATTATAACCGGTGGAAGAATTCCAGTAATACTAAGTAAAACACGTGCGAGCTTTAACGCATCTTGCTGTGTTGTTGCAAATACCATTCCCGCCGCTTTTGGATGTGTTTTTCTAATTTGGATTAACTTTTTATGTGCGGCTTTTAATACATCTTTAACCCATTGTCCATTTGAATCCAAAGCAGTTCTTAAACGTTTTGATACTTGGTCCTGGTCAAGATAATCGTTAAAATCATGCTCAAATTCCTCAGTTCCAACTTTCCATTTCATTTTTCCGTCAAAAATTGAAAAATAAACTGGACGGCAAACATTCTCCTCAATTGCACGAGTGTAAGAATAATTATAATCCGCTTTGCTCATATTGTTTTCATAACGGATAAAAGGAATTTCGTTTGCATCAGAACGAAAAGGAGTTCCAGAAAGCGAAAGTCTAAAAATTGCATTGGAAAAAGAACTTTTAACAGCATCACCCCAACTTAAATTGTCTCCAGCGTGATGAACTTCGTCAAAGATTACACCAGTTCTTTTATTGAAAGTTAATTGCGAATGAATCTGATATTTATCCATTCCGAGCAAAGCATAAGTAATTGCCATTCCGTGATAATCATCGGCTTCGCTTAACATATTATTTGAAAAATTTGGGTCTAAGTCAATATCGGCAAAAATACTAGCTTCCAAAGCCCATTGTTTTTTTAATGATTCGGTTGGTGTTACAACCACCAACCTATCAATAATTTTTTCTTTTAATAGTTCATGAGCAACAATCAAAGCATATTTAGTCTTGCCAGCTCCAGGAGTCGCTACAGCCAAAAAATCCTTTTCTCCAGCAGATATATACTCTTTTACCTTGCTAAATGCTTCAATTTGCCAGTCTCTTAAATCGAACTGCTTATTAGTGATTAAACGTTTCATTAGTCTCTAAATAGATTGGTTTGTGAATACGTCTTTAATTCATTGTCGTCCATATCTTCAATAGTTACTTCGCCATTATCTTCGCGGACAATCTTTTTTTCTCCTCTTAAAGGCTGATTATAATAAATATCAACTCTAACCATTTCCTCTTTTGTTTTTATTGAAAGGCGTAATTTTTCGATGTGTGATTCAGCTTCTTTTATAAGCGTTTGATAACGTTTTTTTGAATCATCCAAGTCGGAAGCTAAAACTTGGCAATTATCGAGTTCTTTTAAAAGTATATCTTTTCTTTCCGCTATTTCAAAATCATTAAGCGGAAAAGTCATGTATTGGTTCACTGATTTTAATTCATCTTGCATTTTATAAATCTCCATTTATTTTATAATAAGTAACAGTTTTTTGTGTGTGAGGGCAAACAGCTGAATGCGAAATTCCAACACGATTTTCCTCAATCAGCTTTCCTCTGCGATCTGGGACTAAATGTCTTGGAATTTCAGTAAATTCACTAATTTGATAATCTGAGCAAGGTTGCAGCAATTGTATTGCAATAAACACTCTTTCCTTTTGTGAAGTTCGTTTCTCCTGAACATCTCTTGAATAAAAAGAATCTATTTTATTAGCCAACGGCTGATTAATTCCAGCCGTTGATTTAGGAGGTTTTGTTAAAGCAACCGTGGGGAACGGATTGTCAAACAATGTTGGTTGATGATAAATATTCATATTATTCATTAGGCTTTTTCCTTAATTAAAATTATTCTGTTATCTTCATTTCTAATCATGAATTTTGTTCCTATTTCAAATCCCAAATTTTCTAACCATTCACCTTGTAAACGAATGAATGGTTTAATTTTTTCATTTCGTTGAATATATCCGACTGTTCGAGTGGGATTTTTTTTTAAGCATCCTCGCTCCTAATTCAAAATTGATAAATAACCGTCCGACAGCTTTATTTGCTGTGGAATAAAATCGAGTAATTCGGGACGGTGTGTTATTATAAATGTATTGTGAACTCCACTCATTTCGTGAGCTTTACGAAGCATTTCGATGTAACTGAATGCGTTATCTAAATCCAAAGCTCCGTCTTTTTCGTCAAGAAATGATGTTTGAATATTTCTACCTTGTTTGCGAACAACTAAAGAAATAGCTGATTGAATTGCAGTCTCTAACCAAACTTGCTGTCCACCGCTTTTATTTCCTATTTCACAAACCCCATCTTCCTCAACAATGTTTATATCGAAAGATTCTTTGTAGCTTTTTTTGTCAGCTTTCAATTTTGTGGTTTCAAAAACTATTCTGAATTTGTTTTCAAATAATGATAATAATTCATTGGCTACGGAAGTAATTTCAATTCCAGAATTTTCCAATTTTAGAACTGGAATACCAGTTTTGTCAAAAGCTTTTACCAGGAAAGCCCAATCGGTTATTTCTTTATGAATCGCATCTCTTTTTTTGCTTAATTCTGAAAGTCTAACTTCATCTCGAGCAATTCGTTGAAGTTCCGCAACTCTATAATTCAATTCATCATTTACGCTTTCCCAATCTTGTTTAACTGATTCCAAGATTTGGGTTAAATTAGTTATTGAAATAATAGTAGTTTGTAATTCATGAATTTTAAGATCAATAGTTTTTGGCAACTGCAAATCCAGCTTATTTTGAAGTTCATTAGCTTCTTTTTTAATGTTTCCAAGAGAATTGTTATAATTTTTAGTTGCTCGCTCTATGAGTTCAATTACATTTGCAATCTTTCCGTTTATGATTTTAATCTCATTCTCGGCAGAGTTTATTTCATTTTTCGTTTCATCAAGATTTAATGTGTTTAATTGAGTTAATTTTTCAGTTAATTTCTTGATTTTAGAATCAGCACTTTCTTTTAGTTCGTTATATCTGTTAGTCGCATCGTTCTTACTTATTTGGAATAATTCAACCTCAGAATTATACTCCGTTTTTTTTATGTCAAATTCATTTTGAGCTATTTCGTAGTCTTCAACATCATTTTCAAGAAGTTTTGTTAAACTTTCTATTAACTCAGCATCGGCATAAGCATTTTTTAAGAATTTACAAGTTCTTCCAGTCACCTCATCACAAGGTACTTCCTCGATTATTTTTGAATTTTCTCTTATTTTTTCAATTTTATCAGTCGTATCTTTAATGCTTCTTGATTTTCTCTCAATTTGGGATTTTAGCTCTGCAATCGCTTCTTTTCTTTCGTTAAAAGCTATCGTTTGCAAATTGAAATTTGCTTGAATTTCCGAATTTTCTGAGATTAACCTACTCAACAATTCTTTTTCGATGCTCAATTCAGCTTCAATTTTCTTTCTCTCAAGAATCTTTTCATCAACTTCTTTTGAAGAAATTGTAAGTTGTTCCAACCTTTTTATTTCGTTTTCAAATACCGAAATAGTTGCTTCTGATGATTCTTTTTCGCCCTCAAATTCGTTAGTCAATTTTTCGATATTTTCTTTTGCTTCTTTTATTTTTTGCTCAATTTCGACATTTGCGTTAAGTCTTTCTTCCAACTTTGCAATTTCAATTTTTAATTTTTCATCAATTTTCTTTTGAATTGCTAATCGCTCCTCAATGTCAATTATTTTAGAAACTAATTCAGCTTGTCGGTTAAGAGCTTCAACTCGTTCAAATTCAAGAGTCTTTTTCGTCTCTGCACTAACATCAATACCGCTAATTTCACCCTCAATCCGTGCAAGGTTATTTTCTTCAACTTTTAGCTTTGCTTTAGCATCTTCCAAATAAAGGTCGTACTGATTAAGAGCCAACAATTCATAAAAGAGCTTTCTTCTATCAGCTGGTTTAAGTTCAGCAATTCCTTTGCTTTTTTGTCCACTAAAAACAGAGTTGAAAAACAAATCTTGCGAGCCAAGAACCAATTCAATGGCTTCATCATAAGTTGTTAATTTTCCGTCGTTCAATGGCTTTCCGTTGCAAATTAAATACGCTTCGCTTCCATTTGTCAATGCGTCAATAAGAATTTTACTTTCGTAAATATCTCCATTGTGTTCAAATTCAAGGATTCTGTAAGAATCTTTTAAATAAAAATGGCTTTGAAGTGAACCAGTTCTTGAAACCATTGTTCTGTATGGATGAAGATTTTCCATAATTGTAGTTTTACCAGCACCATTTTTGCCAGTCAAAGCAATTAGTCCAGGAGCAAAGTTTGTCATATCAACTTCAACTTCATCAAGACCTAATCCTTTTTGAATACCAATACTTCCTCTTAACTTTAAATTTAATAGTTTCATGCTACTCTCCTAATTCTATTTTGACAATTAGTTTGATGTGTAACCCAACGGCAATTATTAGGCTCATAATTGCCGTCATTATCGATACGATCTATTTCAAGACCTTTTTCCCATCCATTTATTATTGACCATTTATAAAAAATTTCAAAACTATTTTTCCATTCGTTACAAACTTTAATACCTCGCCCACCGTAATGTTCAAAATGTGATGCGTTAGAATTACTGCAACGAGATTTTATTCCAGTCCATGTTCTATATAAGGGGTGTTTTCTTAGATTATGAATCGTTTTATTCTCGACAATCCATTCTTTCAATAAACATCCACAACTTGTAGTGTGACCTCTTCTTAAGTTTGTCAAGTGTACAACCGCCTCATTTCCGCAATCGCATTTGCACAAAATTCTTCTTCTGTATTTTGCACCTTGCTCTAATTCTCTAACGATAATTAGTTTGCCGAATTTTTGTTGTTTTAATTCATCTATACTAATTCTTTGCATTCTTCCTCCCGAATTTTAATTACTTTGCTTTGAATGCTTTCAGTTAATTTAAAATTAATAGTCTTCGCATATTCTTGTACCTCTTCTAATAATGATTTACAGACCATAATGTTCTCAGATCTCGAAGTTCTTTCGTCTGGAATAACATTAAATTCGATTTTTACATCTTCGCCAAAAACTTTTTTAACTTCTGAAATTTTTTCATCAGTAAGTAATTTTCTGTCATTTTCTTTTACTGTTGTTCTAAATCTAACTTCGGGCATATTTGAAAAATCAACTCGAGACATATCAAAATGAAATTCTCCATCAAACTCAGCATCAATTTTTATCATCGGTCTTGAAGATGTGAGCATTATTGTTTTTTGAATCATTCCAACTTCGTCAATGTCTGAATCGATAAACTCAATAACTTCAAACGACTTTTGCTCAATTTCGCCCCAAGATTTATTGTAAATTGAGCCAGCATAGACCATTTTATTTTTTATTTCTTGACGTAAATGGATATGACCGAGAGCGTAATAGTTATGTTTTGCAAGCTCAAGCGTTCTTGGAGCTACCATTATATCTTGGCTCACTAAAGTTTGTCCGCTACTCAAAAGAGAGCCAACCACGTTTCCGTGGAATCCTAAAATTTTAGGGCAAACAAATTCGGAAGTAACATCACCGATTAATTCAAATATTTGCTCAAATTTTTCAATAAAATCTGAATTATTGTTATCAATTGAGTCGTTTGTAACGAAATTTGCTTTTGTTGGGTATGGAACTAAGGAAACGATGTATTCAGTAATATCATTAACTACATCATAATCAACCGGTAGAGGTTCACGGATTAAGTCAACTAAATAAGGCTTTCTATATTCATCAAGTGCTACTGCTAAAGAAACTGGATACTCATAAGCATGAATATTAGGCTCTAATTGATGCAACAAACTAACCGATCCAACTTCATCGTGGGAATTATTGCCTTTTGTAATAAAGATAAAATCAACCAATTTTGAGAGCTTTCTTAAGTATTCAACTACTAAAGGAACTCCGCTTTTGGTTGAATAGCTTTGTTTTTTCTCCCAAATATCACCAGTGTGAACGATTGCATTTACTTTGTTTTCTTTGCAATAATCCACCATTTGGATTAATGATACTTCTAATTTATTCATTTTGATTGGATCTGAATCAGCGTGCCAATCTCCAGTATGTAATATTTTTATGTCTCTCATAACGGTAACTCCTCTGCGACTAAAAGATTTAATAATTTTTCTATAAATAGAATTTGTCCTTGAACTGATTGTTTTTCAATTCTTGATTCAGTAATCGGTGCATTTTTAGGGTCTCTAAAATTCGTTTCCTTAACTAATTCAAGAATTTTTTTAGTTCTTTCATTTTGTGAAGCGGTTGCAAATTCTTTTGCAATAATCTTGTTTTGCTCCTCTTGGCTCATAAAAGAGCCGTTTTCTTCAATAACCGTTGCTTCTGGGATGTTGTTTTCAAACGATTCAGTATCATTCATCTGACTTGGAGAATCATTTGGTTGTGCGAGTTGTGGAGCATTATTATTTGAATTTGGGTACATATTGCCAAGCAAACCAAGTCTTTGTCTTACCAATTCCTTTTTAATTTGTAATTGGTCTTCTTTCGGCAAGTCTTTTAGAATTTCGTCTTTGTCCTCAATTACATAAGGAATAAGAAAAGGTTTTTTTAACTCGTCAAGTGTAAAACTGGTTGGAAGTTTTGCTACAAGTTTGTTGAATAATCTCGTTTTTGCATTACTTTCAGCTAAAGCTTCAGCGTGAGAGCGACGAGCATTAATCATTTTCGTTTTTGGCTCACCAGTTTTATAATCAACATATTTTTCCAAATCTCGGTAATAGTCATATTTTCCAGTTGCAACGTCTTCTTTTGTCGCTCCATCAACTGAACGCATTCTGCCTTTGATTTGATGGGAGATAAAAACTACTCGTCCGTGTTCGTCTGTGCGTCTTTCTATTATTCGCGAATCAGTAACTTGTATTCCAGCTTGCTGTCCAATTTCATTTATTTTGGTTAAATGCAAACAATATCCACCGCTTTCATTCTTATAAATGTCTCGGTTATTGCCATATTGGTCAAGATTTGTATTTACAGTTACAATTGCTGCACCGTATTTCATCGCTTTGTCAATAAAACTGACTGTTTCTGGAAACAAAGGAATAGTAGAAGTTTTAACTCTATCAATAAAGCTAACTAACTTATCGTTCGAATCGATTCTTTCTTCGGCTAACTTGATTAAATCATTACTCATTTTCTACCTCCGTAAACTTCCATTAAAGGGGCAAATACCATTTTTGCAATTGGTGACGGCTTTGCATCAGCAACCGTTAATGGCATACTCCTTTTTTGTTTTTTGATTTCTTTTTCGTTATTTTTTGACTGTTTCATTTAACTTAACCTCCTATGGTTGTTTTTTTGAAATTTTAAGTCCGACTGCGAATCGGACTTTTTTTTACATTTTAGACCAAAATTCTTTAATAGCGATAACTATCGCCTTGCCAATAATCCCCCAAATGCTTTTTGCTTCAATTTTGTGTATTTTTTCACCTTTTAAGTGATAAATGTTGTTTCCTTGCATTGTAACTGTCATCGCAAACCTCCAATTTCTTTGTGAAATTTTACCACCCAGTAAATCAGAAATGGTGATAAAACACTTATTATTGCTATTAAAACCATTATTGCTATCATGACGCTTTCCTTTTTTCGTGAAATTTTTTAACAAAATCTTTTGCATCAAATTTTTCTGTTTCCTCAAACTCAATTTGAGGCTTCGCGGAAAATTTTTGTTTTTGATATTCGATTAAATCGCTTCTCTTAAATTTGTAATAGGTAAAAAGTTTTGTTTCGCCAGCTTTGGTAATTCTTTTTCGCTTAATTGAAGCGTTCAATCTTCCCAACTTAATTTCCGAAATGATTGATTCAGCTCCCAAGCCCAACAACTTTTTTGCTTGATTCATCGTCAATTCTTTTTCAACAGAAACCGCATCCTTTCCAAGCAACTCAAAAAGCAAGGCTTTAAGTTGTTGAATTTCGCGATACATCATTTCGGTAGTGACAATCACTTTAGCTCTCCCAAATATTCCATTGGTGTAAAATCTTGTATTACAACACAAATTGAATAAAGCACATCAATTGTTGGATAGGTTGTATTAAATTCGTTCGTATAATTTCTAATTGTTGATTCTGCCCTATTTGTTAAGATTGCAAGTTCTTTATAATAATTCATGAACTGGTGGTCTCGTTTCAATCTTAAGTTTCTACCCCAATTTTCTATTGCGTCTTTCAAAACGCATGGGAAATATTCCAAATTAAGACTCCTTCTTGATTCTATTGGGCTTCTATCCGCATTATTGTTGCTATCGATATTTTCAACTTGTATTTTCATTGTACGTTAAATTGCTTTTTGATTTTCTAATATCGTTTTATGTTCTTTCAAATCTTGTTTGTAAATAACTAAGCACAATGTTATTGTTGTAGCCAAATGAATAATGCAATTGCGAATAGCATTTTTACGTCTTTTTAGAAGTTGTTCTCTTTTCCGCGTTTCAATATTGTTAAGTGTTTTCTGAAACCAAGCCTCTTCACGCCTAATTTCGCTAATTGCATCTTCTTTTAATCGCTCGTGTATTTCACACTCTACTAAAAGTTGTTGCTCGCGGTCAAATTTTGGGCTTTTCTTTTTATGCTTTTTCACTTTTTGCATCCAAGTTTTTTTATGAACGTACTAAGTTTGATTGTGTCGATTGTTCAGCTAAAAGACCTCTGTGAATAAGTCTTTCGGTTACAACTTTAATTGTTCTTTGCTCTTTTTCAGCCATATTTTTTAGCAAGGTGTGAAGTTCGGCAGATAGCTTAAAGAATTTTCCGTCTTGTTTTTGTTCTTGATTTTTCATAATTTTTAATCACTTTTAATTAAGTTAAACATCTTGGTATGAAATATAACGTTTTTGAAACGTTTCCGCAAGTAAAATTTTCATTTTATTTCATTTTTATTGAAATTTATTTGCAAATATGTTATAAGTCGTTGTAATAAAAAGGTTTAGTCGTGGAAAAAAAATTTTCAAATAAGTTAATAATTGAAGCAATCATTGAAAAATATGGGAGTGTAGAAAACTTTTCTGAAATTATTGGAACATCTCACCAGAATATTTATAACAAAATTGGTCGTCAATCTGCAAAGTTTTTCAAACTGCTCAAAGACAATGGAGTGGTTATAAATAGTGGTGGTCAAATTGGAAGTATGAAAGCCGACAACAACAAAGGAACAATAAATATTTCCGCAAACGAAATTGAAACAAAAAATAAAATAGAAAAATTAGAAAACGAAATTGAAATGCTAAAAGAACTAATTAGGGCAAAGGATAAAGTAATCACTTTGCTGGAGAACAAATAAAATAAATTAAGGGAGCTTAACACTATGGAAATCAGAAAGCTGAATTTAGACAACAATCAAGGAACAGCTAATATTACAAACAACTATTATGTTAACGATGTGTCAAAAGATTTAATTATTGCAAATTTAACTGAGCAACTAAAAAAAAAGATGAACTAATTAAAATGATAATTGAAATTCATCAATCGGTAGTTCCGAGCAAAGATGGATATAATTTATTTAACAACTAAAAATAACTAATTTGAAATTTAACTTAAGTTTACCTATAATTAAGATATGAGAACAAGAACATTACATACTAAAAGAACAACATTCTTAAATGCAATGGGTTCTGTGCTTAACATAAGCGGACAGCCCACTGGCAAGCGTGTATTATATATCCGTTCCACTCCAAACATAGGTAGATACTTTGAAGATGTAGCATATTTATTTAATAATGCAATAGAAAAGGTAGAACCAGATGTCAGGAAGAAGCTCAAAAAGGAACAGAGCCGTATCAGCGATTCAGAATAGCCCAGAAGTTGCCTTAAATAAAAAAGAGTCTAATATTACAGTATCCTCATTTAAGGGCAAATTACCACCACCAGCCCTATTAATTGGATATGAAGAAATATTACCAGGCTTAGCAGAACGCATTGTTCGAATGGCAGAAAAAGACCAAGACCTTTACATTAAAGACCAAGAGCAATATTACGAAATAATGAAAACGGATATTGCACTAACCAACGCAACAACAAAAAGAGCCCAAATATTAGGTTTTGTTTTAGGACTTATTGGAATCTGTGGAAGTGGTGTTTTGCTGTTTTTTGATAAAAGCATTGGTGGTTTGGCAACTTTAATTCTATCACTCGGTTCGCTTATTTGGACTTCGATGTATGGCAAAATGAAAACAGACGACACTCCAAAAGAAGAATAATAATGAATTGGGAGAAAAAAAAGAGGATAATGGGAAATTTGGTTAATCAAAATTTTGATAAAAAGAGGAATTTTTTCACTATATTTAATCCTACAATATTGCTTTTAGAAAACTTTGTTCTTAATATATTTTATAGTGCCCTTGACCAACGTATATCCAAGTGGCTCGATATTTCCCATAAGTTTGGAAGTCTTCGAGTTTTAAAATTTTATAGCGGATATGCCTCACTCAAGGGCTTTTTTATTTTAAACTCGTGGGGCAAAAATGAGTAAAAAAATATCTACCAACCCTAACCCAAACAATTCAATAAGTGTAACAAAACCGACAACACGGGATATATTATTTAATTTAACAGGAGAATTCAAAATGAAAAAAACGTTTATTCTTTTAATGGTCTTTTTTGTCACGTCATGCAGCACTTTCACAAATCAATGGAATTCAGTAGTTGTAAACGGATACAACTTTTCGCCTTTTACTGCAGAAGGATTCATGTTTACACCATTAGAATACCAAGATAAATATGAAGCAATTGGCTTAATTGAGATAGAAATAAAACCGTTGATAACCGACAATTCAAAAACCATGTCTATATATGGTGAGAATAAAAAATTTGATCAGTTTGATTCCTACTTTATAGAAAAAATAGAGGTAAATGACATTTTGAAAACAGCAAAAGAAAAAGCTGTTGAGATGGGAGCGGATGCACTAACCTTAGTCAAAATTAGAAATGGCATACCACCAATTGGTAGTCAAACTATGAATGAATATTTTACCATTTACGTATCTGGCTTTGCAATTAAAAGAAAATAAAATGAGCGGAATATACACACAAAATAACAGTCCATATTATTGGATTCGGTATTACGATAAATTTGAGGAAGATGTAAGGAAAAAGCGGAAGTCTTTAAATACAAAAATTCCAGTAACCGAAGCCGATAAGAAACGAATTGCTGAAGCAAAAAAGAAAAATGAAAAATTCCAACTCGTTGGAACTCCAGAACTCAAAAAGTTAAAACGAGAATTTGAGCAAGGACTTGCTGAATGGGCTATCACAAAAAATAGTGGAATTAAGCTAATTAAAACACTTAAACTTTCTGAAGGATTTGAGGAGTTTGTTAAAGCTCGCACTGTGCCAGGTAGTAAAAGTTTTCTAAAGAAAAAAACAATAATGACGTATACTGCAGCTGTTGACCAAATGATAAAAAGTTGCGAAGACAAATACATTTACAGTTATAAAGAGTCCGATTACGTAAAATTGTTATATTTTTTCGAGGAAAAAGGACTTTCCATAAACTCCCGATCTATTTACACCAGGTCATTAAAAACTTTGTGGAAATGGTTTGTCGATAAGTTTTACACAAAACAAAACATTATCGAAGCCATTGAATCCGAAGATAAAGACCCAGCACCTATTCCAGTTGATGAAATGTTCATAATTATTGATTATCTAAAGGATGCCGAGAAATTAGGCTTTCGGAAGCATCACTATTGGATAATTTACTTTATGCTTCTTACTGGAGTCCGTCCAAGTTCGGCAATTGTCCAACTTAAAGAAGATATTGATTTTAAGCAAAAAGTGATTAAAATCAATAATATAAAAACTGGAGCGCGAAAAGGAAAAGCTTTCTATCACTTCCCTCTTTACAAAGAACTTGAAAGATTGCTTTCTGAAGAAATGGGGGTAAAACCCGAAGATAAGGGAAGATTGTTTGAGCAATTTGCAGTAATTCCAGAGCATTATACTTGGCCACTTTCGTTTTGGAAAAGAGCAATAAATCATCTTTTTGTAGGAAAGGTAATCCGCGAAAAATATGCGTTAAAACAAATCCGTCCGACTTTAGCAAGTTATCTAATAAATGTTTACGCAATGGATATTTACGACGTTAAAAGAATGCTCGACCATACAGATATTAAAATAACGGACAAACACTATGTAAATTATAACACCAGTCGAGTTCGTAAAAAATTAAATTATGTTACTTACGAAAGTTTTTTAACTGGAGAATTTGAGTGAAAAGGAGAAAAATGGAAAATTTAAATGAATTAGTTGGGCAGACAGTTACTGCTAATTTTGAAATTGATGAAAATGGTTCGTTTTTAGGCATAAGTGCAAAAGTTAAAAGTGTAACTATTAACGATTATTATTTCCAGGTAAAAGGGATGGAACCAATTTATATTACATTAGAAGTTGAGCCACTTGAAGAGCTACCAGAGGAAATAGATATTGAAGATTTATTTGAAGTACCTTTGGAGAATATTCATCGTTGAAAATATTACATAGGACAATGTAAATTTTCATTTTGTGTTATAAAAAGTGTTATACTTTTATTCAGCAGTTTTCTTTTAAAAGCAAAAAGCCCTGTAAGTTATTATCTTACAAGGCTTTAGTTGCGGGGTCAACGAGACTCGAACTCGCGACCTCCTGCGTGACAGGCAGGCGCTCTAACCGACTGAGCTATAACCCCAAGTTCATCATTTCATAATACTTTAAAATGATGAAGCCAAAGTTAAACACAAATTATTTTTTTTGCAAATAATTTTTCAAAAATCTTTTGAACCGAAACAAACTCCAACAGCTTTTGCAGTTAAAACAGCTTGATCGGTTGGTTTAACCAACTTTTGTCTTTGAATTGCACTTTCAATTGTTACGCTTTTAACTTCATTTCCAATAAGTGCTGCCATTCTTCCAAATTTTTGTTTAAGAACTAAATCAATTGCAAAAGTTCCAAACTTAGTTGAAAGAATTCTATCGTAAGCAGTTGGAGTTCCACCACGTTGCAAATGACCTAAAACTGTGTATCTGGTTTCTAATCCAGTATTTAATTCAATATTTTTTGCAATAACTTCGGCAACTCCACCAAGTTGAATTGGATCAGTTCTTTTAATGTCTTTTTGTTTAATTATAAGTTCGCCACCTTTGGGTTTTGCTCCTTCGGCAACACAAACAATGCTATATTTTTTCCCAAGCATAGAACGTCTTTTAACTTTTGCATAAACAGCATCCCATTCAAAAGGCATTTCAGGAACAAGAATTATGTCGGCTCCGCCGGCTAATCCACCGTGTAAAGCAATCCATCCTGCATAACGTCCCATAACTTCAATAACCATAACTCTATGGTGAGAGGAAGCCGTTGTGCGTAATCTATCAATAGCTTCAGCAACGACAAAAACGGCAGAATCGTGACCAAAAGTTAAATCAGTTGCTTCCAAATCGTTATCAATAGTTTTTGGAACTCCAACAATATTCATTCCCAAAGCCATTAATCCTTTAGAAATGTGCATAGTTCCATCACCACCAATAGCTATTAAAGCATCCAATCCCCACATGTTATAATTTGCGATAGCTTCTTTTGATTTATCAGTAATTCTAATTTGACCATCAACTTCAACAGGCCAATGAAATGGGTCGCCTTTATTTGATGAACCCAAAATAGTTCCACCTTGTGACAAAATTCCAGAAACGTCTTTGTCATAAAGTTCGATAGCCTTGCCAGTAACGAGACCTTCAAATCCATCGATAATTCCAAGAACTTTAAGTCCGTGGTCTAAAGCAGGTTTTGTAACGCCGCGAATAACTGCATTTAATCCTGGACAATCGCCACCGCCAGTTAAAATTCCAATACGTTTAATTTTGTTAACTTTTGCCATAAAATCCTCATAATTTAATGTGCATTCTTAAATATATTTCTGAACCGTTTTGAAATGAATTTTTGTAATTTTCTTTAATTCATCTAAAGAGTTGTTTTTTGCCAAATTTTTGACAATTTGCTCAACTTCTTTAGATGCACCTTTTGGAAAATTATAAAATTCTGTTTTTAATTTATTAAACCATTTATTAAAAGTATCGCGTGCAATAATAGAAGCCGCAGCAACTCCAATAAATCTTTCACCATTAGTAATTTGTAATATATCGATGTTATTATCGGAATTACTTTGCATAATGTTTAATGAGCGGTTGCTAAATTTATCAACTATTACATTTTTTGTCGGAAATTTATTTAACAAATTAGAAATTGCGTTGGAATGAGTCCAAATTAATAAAACATTTAGATTATTAAATTGTGGGTAAATTTCGTTATATTTTTCTGGAAGGAGGGAAATTGTTTCAAAATTTTGAGGAAATTCCTCTCTTATTTTTGTTGCTATTTCGGTTATTTGAAATTCCGAAAGTTCTTTGCTATCGCGAACGCCCAATTGTTTGAGACGTAATTTGGCTTTTTCGTCCACAAAAAAAGCTGTTGTAATTAGAGGACCAAAAACATCGCCTTTGCCAGATTCATCGCTTCCAATATATTCTTTTGGTTCAATAATTTCTGTAATTTTCTTAACTTCAGCTTCACCAAACACAATTGGATATATTTGAGAATAAAGATTTGTTTCACTATTTCCTTGCAAAACCGATTTAACTCCATTTTTTCCAAAATAAATTTGAATTTTTACTTTATCCTTGTCGCTTGTAGCAAGCATTTCAAAATGATATTGTTTTTCATCAATTGAGGAGCAAGCCACATTGGTTTTTAAAAGTTTGTCTCTGGTTAAAACTATTTTTGCTTTGGCATTTTCTTTAATATTCATAAACTATTTTTTTTGTTTGCAATATACATTGAAGAAATTGAATTATAAAATAAAAGTCATAAAAAAAGCCCAATTTGTTACAAATTGGGCTAAAATTTGGAATCAATAAAAAAAATATCAATTCACAATTTTGGAATTAAACATTTTGCAATTTCATATTTGAAACGAAATAATCGCGATTCATACGAGCAATATTGCTAATTGAAATTCCTTTTGGGCATTCTGCTTCGCAAGCATAGGTGTTCGTACAACTTCCAAAACCAGATTCATCATGAGCAATAACCATATTTTGAACGCGTTCGTATCGTTCCGCTTGTCCTTGTGGAAGCAAAGCAAATTGAGAAACTTTTGCCGAAACAAAAAGCATTGCGGATGAATTTTTACAAGCAGCAACACAAGCCCCACATCCAATACACTCTGCAGCATCTAAAGCAAGTGAGGCAACTTCTTTCGAAATTGGAATTGCATTTGCATCTGGAGCACTTCCGGTATTAAACGAAACATAGCCACCAGCTTGTTGAATTGTATCCAATCCAGAACGATCAACCATTAAATCGCGTAAAATTGGAAATGCCGATGCTCTAAAAGGCTCAATATAAACTACTTCGCCTTCTTTGAAAGAACGCATGTGCATTTGGCAAGTTGCAGTGTGTTTTTTATTTCCGTGTGGATGACCGTTTATAACTAATCCGCAAGTACCGCAAATGCCTTCGCGACAATCACTTTCAAAAACTATTGGAGTTTTTCCTTCTAATTCCAATTTATTGTTAAGCTCATCAAACATTTCAAGAACGGATGAATGCGGAGAAACAGCTACTTTGAATTCTTCAAAATTGCCTTTTGCATTGGCTGATTCTTGTCTCCAAATTTTAAGGGTCAAATTAATTTTTGTATCTTTCATTATTTATAACTCCTTGTAGCTAATTTCACAGATTCAAATTCAAGGTTTTCTTTATGTAGTTTCCATTTGCCAGCTTCTTCAAACTCCCAAGCTGCAACGTATGCAAATTCTTCGTCGTTACGAATTGCTTCGCCTTCGTCTGTTTGGTGTTCTTCTCGGAAATGCGCACCGCAGGATTCGTCTCTGTTGAGAGCATCAACTGCCATTAATTCGCCTAATTCCAAAAAGTCTGCCACTCTGCCAGCTCTTTCAAGATTTAAGTTAATATCTTCTGATTTTCCAACAACTTTAACATCATTCCAAAATTCTTCTCTTAAGCTACTAATTTTTTTGATTACGTCTTTAAGTCCAGCTTCATCGCGTGACATACCAACTTTGTCAATTAATAAATCGCCAAGTTTTCTGTGAATATCGTCAACAGTTTGTTTTCCATTAATGGAAAGAAGTTTGTTGGAACTTTCATTAACCGCATCTTTTGATTCTTTAAATGGAGCACTATTTACATCAACTTTTTCTGGTTTTTCACTTCCAAAATAATTGCTAACTGTGTAAGGAACAACAAAATAGCCATCTGCAAGACCTTGCATAAGCGCACTTGCACCAAGTCTGTTTGCACCGTGATCGGAAAAGTTAGCTTCGCCGGCAACAAAAAGCCCAGGTATTGTGCTCATCAAATTGTAATCAACCCATAATCCACCCATTGAATAGTGAGGTGCGGGATAAATTTGCATTGGAACTTTGTATGGATTTTCGGCAGTAATGTTTTCGTACATTTCAAACAAATTGCCATATTTTTCGCGAACTGCATCAAGTCCAACTCGTTTAATTGCATCTGCAAAATCAAGATAAACTGCACGACCACCATTTATTCCTTTGCCTTCGTCGCAAGCGTATTTTGCACTTCGTGATGAAATATCGCGAGGAGCTAAATTTCCAAAAGAAGGATATCTTCTTTCGAGATAATAATCTCTGTCGCTTTCCGGAATTTCGTTTACTGGTCTTTTTTCACCAACAATATTTGGCACCCAAATTCTACCATCATTTCTTAAACTTTCACTCATTAAAACTAACTTTGATTGACCTTCGCCGTGTTGAGGTAAACATGTTGGATGTATTTGAGTAAAGCAAGGATTTGCAAAAGCGGCACCTTTTTTATGTGCTCGCCAAGCTGCGGTTGCGTTTGACATCATTGCGCTTGTTGATAAGAAAAACACATTTGAATAACCACCGGTTGCAAGAACAACTGCTTGTGCTGCATAAGTTTCAACTTCACCAGTCAGTAAATTACGAACGATAATGCCTTTAGCTTTTCCATCAACAATAACTACGTCAAGCATTTCACGTCGGTGAAACATTTGAACATTTCCAAGTTTAATTTGACGGTTAAGTGAGCTGTAAGCACCGAGCAAAAGTTGTTGCCCAGTTTCACCACGTGCGTAAAATGTTCTTGAAACTTGAGCACCACCAAACGAGCGATTTGCAAGTGTTCCACCATATTCGCGAGCAAAAGGAACGCCTTGAGCAACACATTGGTCAATAATATTATTACTTACTTCGGCTAAACGATAAGTATTTGCTTCGCGTGAACGGAAATCGCCACCTTTTATAGTATCGTAAAAAAGTCTATAAATAGAGTCGCCGTCATTTTGATAGTCTTTTGCGGCGTTAATTCCACCTTGAGCAGCAATTGAGTGAGCTCTTCTGCTGGAATCGTGATAAGTAAATGCTTTCACTTTATAACCAAGTTCTCCAAGAGTTGCAGCCGCGCCGGCACCAGCAAGTCCAGTTCCGACAACAATTACATCAAATTTTCTTTTATTTGCTGGATTAACCAACTTCATATTAAATTTATGGTTTGTCCATTTTTCAGACAAATTTCCACTTGGAACTTTTGAGTCAAGAGTTATCATTAGTTACCTCCCATTGAACGGATGAAAAAATAAATTGGAATAGCTGCAAATCCAACTGTAAAAACAACTGCATATGCGGTTCCAATAAATTCAACAAGTGGTGTGTATTTTTTATGATGCCATCCAAATGTTTGAAATGCTGATTGAAAACCATGATTTATGTGAAAACCCAACACGAGCATAACTATTACATAAAAAATAGCATTTGGTAATGACTGAAAAGTTGTGGCTACTACATCGTAATAATGATGCGTTCCGCCCATTCCAAAATTAAATTTAACCCACAACGAACCTAAATGTAGAATTAAAAAGGCAAGAATTATTAATCCAGTATATGGCATTGTTCTTGAAAAAAAAGTTGTGTTCTCTTTGTTTCCATCAATTTGATATTTTACTGGATTAGCTTTTCGGTTTTCTAACCAAAGCTTAATTCCATTAAAAATATGAAAACCAAAAAGAAGCAATAATGCAAATTCTGCAACTCTAACAATAGGTTTTACTGCATCAAGACTGCTGACGAGCAAGTCAAAACCATCTTTACCAAAGAATAAAAACATATTATTAATGAAATGAACCGTAAGAAATAAGATTAAACTAATTCCAGTTAATGCCATAATAATTTTTTTACCAATGGAAGAACTTAAGCTTTTTGAAAGCCAACTCATATAATTTCCTCCTTAAATAAGTATAAAATGTTACTTGTTGATAAAATGAAGATTGAAAAGATTTGTTTACTTGAAAAAGTCATATCGAAATTTTAACATAATTTTAGATTGAAATATTTAATTGCGTTAAATTAAATTAAATAGCAATTAAATACAAAACATTTCGTTTGCTGATTGAAAATTATCCACAAGGTCTTTTTATTAAATACGTCAAATTTGCTGTTTCCTTTCTATTTTTAATCATTAGCACAACGTTCACTTCAAGAAATATTAGACTAATACAAGACAAACAGATGCTATAATTTGGTAAATAGCAGATTTTTTTTACCCCATTCCCATTATTAAACTCTTTCAATTGAAGTTAATTTCTTCTTTAGAGGAAAGAATCCGAACAGATTTATATTCGTTTTTTAACTAAAATCAAACTTTTGCTTATATATTTCTGTCCAAAACATTTCTAATTTTGGATTTAAGTAGAATAATTAATAATTTTTTAATATTCTTTTTTAGTAAAAATTATTTTGGACAGATGAGAGCTATTTTATAAATTAGTATCACAATTTTATTTTAGTAACAGTTATTTTATTTTTATAAAATTTTAGTTAAACTTTAGTACAATAATTTAAAGTAAGTTATCAACTAAGTTGTTAAATCTTGATTACATTATAATTAATATAGATTCGTGGAATAAAGAAATCCATAATTTTAAACAATAACTATAGGAGAAAAAATGAAAAAATTAACAGTAGCAATCACGTTTATTTTTGCTTTTTCGGTATTTTCATTTTCAACAATTGTAGCTCAAGGTAAAGCCACTTACATTGGCGCAAAAAAATGTGGTATGTGCCATAAAAAAGATGATAGTGGAAAACAATTAGCAATTTGGGAAGGCAGCCAACATTCAAAAGCTTTCAAAACATTAAAAACAGCAGAAGCTGATAAAATTGCAAAAGAAAAAGGATTTTCAACTAAAGCAGCAGAAACTCCAGAATGTTTAAAATGCCATGCAACTGGTTATAATTTGGATGCCAAAATGTTAGAAAACGGCTTCAATGTTGAAGATGGCGTTCAGTGCGAAACTTGTCATGGTGCTGGAAGTGAATATAAAACTAAAAAAATTATGGAAGACCATGCAGCTTCTGTTGCTAATGGATTAACCGAATATAAAGACTTAAAAGCCGTTGAAAAACAATGTTTAACTTGCCATAATTCAAAAAGTCCAACTTTCAAAAGCTTCGATTTTGCAAAAAGTTGGGAAAAAATTAAACATTTAGTTCCTAAAAAATAAGGTGACTTAATTATGAAAAAGAAATTAATAGTATTACTATTCTTTTTATTGCAAACCATAATTAGTAGCCAAAATTTAAATGGAAGATTTTCATCTTCCATTTACTCTTTTGAAAGGCACGATGTTTCTGATTCTTATAATTATTTAAGAACCTTTCAATCACTTGCATTAAACGCTAAATATGGTCAATTTGCTTTAAAAACCAGATTAAATTACGAAATGGATGTCGCTCAAGAACTAGTTAACGACCCCAAATTGCGATTTTATAATCTATATTTGGAAGGCAGAAATTTATATAACATTTTAACTTTTAAAGTTGGACGAATGTCTCTATTTAATTATGTTTCTAGCGGAACTTATGATGGTGGAAATGTTATTCTTAATTATTCCGACTATAAACTTGATTTGTTTTACGGAGCTAATGTTCCGGCTTATCAAAAGTTAGAAATTGCAAGCGATTGGGCAAACAATTACATTTTTAGTGGAAAATTTGATATTAACGCTTTAGATAATTTTAGAATTGGATTAAGCTATGTTGACAAAAATTATTCTACAGAAGCCTATGAAACAATTCGTTTAGATGAAAATTTTGACCCAATTAAATATTTAATTCAAAGCTGTTCAAATCAATTTAAGTTTGCATCTGCAGATGTTTCATATAATCTTGAAAATGCTTTAAATGTTTATACACGTTACGATTTTGACCTAAACTTTAAAACTACATCTCGTTTTGAGTTAAATGGAAGATACGACCAAATTGAAAATTGGGGTTTTAACATCTATTACAACTATCGCGCTCCTCAAATTAGGTATAACTCAATTTTTGCAGTTTTCGATTATGGCAACACACACGAAATTGAAGCTGGTGCCGATTATAAAATAAGTCCAACCTTTACTGTTACTGGTAAATTTGGAAATGTAATTTATAAAGATGATAATTCACAACGAGCAACAATTGGAATAAATACCCAATTTGGTAGTCTTAGTTATAGAAAAACTTTTGGCTATGCTGGTGAATTAGACGCACTTTCAATTTACACTGCAAGATCTTTCTTTGATGGATTTATTACTCCATCCATCGGTCTTGGTTATACTATTTATAAGTTAAATGAAGAAGATGAAGCAAATAACATAGTTTCATTATTAGCAGGTTGCAATGTAAGACCATGGAATGTTTTATCATTCGATTTACAAGGTCAATATTTCAACAACAAAATTTATCAAAATGATTTTCGAATTCTGTTTAAACTAAACTATTGGTTTAACGTAAATTTATAATAGAGCCATTATGAAACCAAAATATTACATACTAATTATCATTGTTGGAATTCTTTATTTATCACTATCTGCATTTTCATTTGATACCGAAGTTGATTCAACAAACAAAGGCATAATCAAATTTTCACATCAATTTCACCTTGAACAAGAAGCAATGTGTACTGATTGTCACACAAAGGTTGAAAATAGCACAGATTTAAGCGAAAGTTTAAAACCAACCATGGAAACATGTGGAAATTGTCATGATGTTAAAGACGAAGATGAATGTTCTACTTGCCATTATGAAAATGTAAAAGTGCCATTTCCAGCAAAAAACTCAGAACTAATTTTTAGCCACAAAGCCCATTTAGGACAAGAAAACGTAACTTGCACAAAATGTCACACTGGCTTAAACAAAGTTGATTATAGCTTTGAATCACCAACAGTTTTTCCTAAAATGGAGACTTGCAACCAATGCCATTCTGCATCTGGAACAGCAAAACCAACCAACTTTGCTTGCGAAAGTTGCCATATTTCAACTGCTGATTTGATGCCTGATAATCATAAAATTGTTAATTTTGACAAAATGCACAAATTCTCTTCAATGGAAGCTGATGCAAATTGTCAAATGTGTCATGAAAACAACTTCTGTGAATCTTGTCACGTTGGAACAAACTTAATTAATGAAACCAATGGTGCAGATAATTTTTATCAACCATATGCTCCTCATAATTATGTTGATAACACAAAACAACAGCAAATTACACGCGTTCACGATTTAAATTATCAATACACTCACGGAATTGATGCAAAAGGCAAAACTTCAAATTGTATTACTTGTCACCAAACAGAAACATTTTGTGCTGAGTGCCATAATGCCGCTGGAAATGGTGATTTTGCACAAGAAGGATTTATTCCATCCACGCACACAAAATCTGATTTTACAACTTTTGGTGTAGGAAGTGGTGGCGGATTGCATGCAGAACTTGCAAAACGCGATATTGAAAGATGCGCTGCTTGTCACGATACTCAAGGAACTGATCCAACATGTATTATGTGTCATACTGATAACGATGGTATAAAAGGAACAAATCCTAAAACACACGTTTCTGGTTTTATGAAAAGTGAAGAAGGAAGCTGGCACGATGATTTTGGAGCAGTTTGCTACAACTGTCACACAGATGCTGGTGCTTTATCTCAAATACCAGGACAAGGTTTCTGTGGATATTGTCATGGTAGTGATGCAGATTAAAAATTTTATAGAAATATTAACACTTAGAATTTGAAGGTATAAAATGAAATTTATAACAAAACTATTGGTAGTTACAGTTAGTCTGCTCTTTACACTTGGATGTAGCGAAATCAGAAATGATATAACGCCTTCTACTGATTTTACTCATCACCCAGAAGGTTTTGGCGACGCTGCTTCTCCAAATTTCCACAAATTTGTTTTTGCAGATAATAATTGGAGCATAAATTTGACATCTTGCCAAAAATGCCATGCTGCAAACTACACTGGTGGAACTGTTGGTGTAAGCTGTTTAACTTGTCATACACAACCAAATGGTCCAGAAGCGTGTAACACTTGTCATGGAAATTTTGCCGATCCAAACTTTATTGCTCCACCAACAGATTTAGAAGGCAACTCGGATATTGGTTCAAAAGGTGTTGGCGCTCATTATAAACATGTTTACGGAAATAATTTGAGCATAAACATTGGATGTTTTGATTGCCATCAACAAACTGTTTCGGATGATGAATTTGTACATGCTCATATCTCTCCAACACCGGCTAAAATGCAATTTAGTGAAGTGGCCTTTTCTGATAGCTTAGGCGTAGCACCCAGTTACGATTTTGCAAATTTAGATTGCTCAAATACATATTGTCATGGTGGCTTTAAATTTGCAAAAAGTGCTTCTGCTAATCAATGGGCTTATGCTGCTGATTACATGGTTGGAAACAACGTTGCTCCAGTTTGGAATAGTACAACTGGCGAAGAAGCTAAATGTGGAACTTGCCACGGACAAATGATAGGCGATGTACTTTCACCTCTTCCAGTTGGTCACTTTGGCACTTTCAAAATAACTGATTGTGCAAACTGCCACGCAACAGTTGTTAATAGTAGCGGTGAAATTATTGACAAACTTAAACACATCAACAAGGAAATAAATCGTTAAAATATTTTCTAAATTTGAAAAAAAGCCGCATTTATGTGGCTTTTTTGTTTTTAAATTCATTTTGCAAATTACAATATTTTAAAATAATTTTAAATAATTTAAGGATTCTTTTGTATTTTTATCGCGTATTAATTTGATAAAAAAACATTAAACAAAATATTTAAGGAGAAACAAAATGAGAATCTTGTTAAAATTTGGTCTGTTACTGCTTCTTGTTGCGAGTTGCCAAAAACCAATTCCGCCAAATAATAAGAATGAAAATTTGGATTGGAACAAAAAAATTGCAGTTGCTTATGTTCATTCTTATGCAACTTTACTCGGTGACGCTGTGCTTTTAATTGAAAATGATTCCGCAAAAATAACTTTTATTCAAAATGCGATTAAGACCATAAATTTTTATCCCGATAGCTCAGGATATTTTTACGTTTACGATTTTAACTGCATAAACATTGCCCATGCAAAGCAAAGTGATTTGGTTGGTAAAAATCTTTATGATTACAAAGATTCAAAAGGCAAGTTTGTAATTAGAGAATTATCCACAACTGCACAAAATGGTGGCGGATTTGTCAATTTTTATTGGATTAAACCTGGTGAAACTGGCGAAAAAGAGAAACTTGGCTATGTTGAAGCAATTCCAAATACAAATTATTTTATTGGTTCTGGCGTATATCTCGAATAAATTGAAGCCTACCTTTTAATAAGCCGAATTATATTGCAAAAATATTCGGCTTTTTTCCACATCCAAGCCCTTAATTTAATCCCTTTAGTTATTTTGTATGGTGTTGATGCATTCTTTAATTATTTTTAAAGTAATGTTTTTAAAATTTTTGGTGAAATGTGAAAAAAATAAAATATTTTGTGCAAACAACTCTTTTTGGCGGACTTTTAGTAATTACGCCTTTAATTGTGTCGTTACTCCTTTTACGATGGGGATTTAACTTTCTGCTCGATGTTATCGAGCCCATAACTTTGATTATTATAAGCACGGCAAAACTAAATTATTTGGTTTCGGCAACAATTTCCGTCCTAATTATTTTTTCGTTATGCTTTCTGATTGGATTATTTGTAAAGACGAAACTGGGAATATTTTCTTATCAATATTTTGAGGACAATTTTTTGATGCGAATTCCCTTTTACAAAATTATTAAAAAGACAATTATCCAACTTTTTGGTACAGAAAAGAGTTTGTTTAGAGGTGTTGCACTTGTTGATTTATTTGGTAGTGGAAATCTGGTTACAGCATTTATTACCGATATTCACGATAATGGAATGTACACAGTATTTGTTCCTTCGGGACCAGCTCCAACTGCGGGATTTGTATATCACATAAAGCCAGAATTTTTAACAATTATTGATTATCCTTTAGACCAAGCTATGCGAAGTATCGTAAGTCTTGGAGTTGGTTCAAAAAGCATAATTGAGAAGTTACCCAATTATAGAAATGAAAATACTTAGGTCTAAAGTTCTCACTTTTTATTCGTTTTTGAGCTAAATACTCAATTATGAAAAATTTTTCATAATTTAAATTTTAATCATTTCCACCATTTTATTTCTTTATTTTAATAAAACAAATTAACAAATGGTGGAATTAATTATGAAACTCACTCTCCCCGATTCAACTAAAAACTGGACTTCAATTATTGGAGCTACAATTGCAATTATAACTCTTTTTATGATTGCCTTTCTCTTTGCTCTATCAACTATATTTAATCAAGGTGGTTCTTATTTAGGGTTAATTATTTATATAATTTTACCTGGATTTTTAATTTGTGGTTTACTACTAATCCCAATTGGAATGTGGAGAAAAAGAAAAAAAATTGGTTCTGAAAACTCCAAAGAAAAACCACTTCCTTTTATCGATTTAAATAATCCAAAACATAGAAATGCAGCTTTTGTATTTGTTGTTGGCACCGTTTTGTTTCTCTTCCTTTCGGCTCTTGGAAGTTATCAAGCATTTCATTACAGCGAATCGGTTGAATTTTGTGGAACAACATGCCACAATATTATGATTCCAGAATACACAGCATATCAAAACTCGCCACATGCAAGAGTAAAATGTGCCGAATGCCATGTTGGTGAAGGTGCCGATTGGTATATGCGTTCCAAACTTTCGGGTTTACGCCAAGTTTATAAAACTTTAATAGGAGATGTTCCTAAACCAATTTCAACACCAATACACAATTTAAGACCAGCTCGCGATATTTGTGAAAAATGCCATTGGCCCGAAAAATTTTATAGTCGTACAATTAGAATGGAAAGACATTATTTGCGTAATGAAGAAAATAGTGAATGGGATATTACTCTTGAAATGAAGGTTGGAGCAAAATTTAGTGCTTTAGCATTGGAAGAAGGTATCCACTGGCACATAAATCCAGATGTGAAAATTGAATATATTGCAACTGATGAAAAACGACAAACCATTCCTTGGATAAAATATACAAACCTCAAAACTGGGAAAGTTACTATTTTTGAATCTGAAGACGATAAAATTACCACAAATGAACTAAAATCGTTTGAACTACGTGAAGTGGATTGCATTGATTGCCACAATAGACCATCGCATAATTATAGACCTCCAGAAATTTTTATAAATAGCGCCATAACTGCTGGAACTATTTCAAAAGATTTGCCAAATATTAAATCGGTTTCTGTTGAAATTTGTTCGGAAGAGTATGAATCAACAAAAATTGCAATGAATGAAATTAAAACAAAAATAACTGAATATTATGAAGAAAATTATCCAGAAGTAATTGAAGAAAAAGCAGATATTCTAAAAACAACAATTGCAGCATTACAAAAAGCTTTTTCACAAAATATATTTCCAGAAATGAAAGTACGCTGGAACCAGTACCCAATGAATATCGGACATATTAAATCAAATGGTTGTTTTAGATGCCATGATGATAATCACGTTGCTAAAACTGGAGAAGTAATTTCAAAAGATTGCAACATTTGTCATTTAATTAATGCACAAGGTTCTCCTGCAAATATGGTAAAAACTTCAATTGGAGAAGGATTAGAATTTATGCATCCAGGAAGTGATGTTGCAAAAGAAGATTGGGAAGAAACTTTATGTTCTGAATGCCACGAAGGAAATGGACCTTAATTTGTTAAAATCTTTTTGTAATATTTAAAAAGATTCTTGAATAACTTGAGGTTTCTTCAAACGTGCCTTCATAGTTGAACGAAATAGATAATTGTTTCATTATTCTATAACTTAAATCAACTCCAACTATTTGCTGTTGCAAGGTTGGAGTTCCGTTTATAAAGTTATAATTAACTATTCTATAACTAATACTACTATAAAGCAGTGATTCAAATAAATCGCGAGAATAATTTATTCCGTAAATATTTCCATCAAGATAAGAAGTAGTTAAATTATTCCAAGAAATTCCCAATGTTCCTAAAACAAAAGGGATATTTGAATGAGTAGCGTTTGCCGAAATATTTTGAGTTTTCCTTAAATCATTAACTTGAAACCGATATCCATAATTGGCACTGACATACAAATTATTAATTGGACGAATATTAACGCCAAACCTAACTCCTTGCCGAGTCGCGTTTTCATAAAGACTATCAGCATAATTTTGGAATGTTTCGTAATAAATTACATTTTTTCGTGCATCGTATGAAGCATTAAAGTTTATAATCCTTGATGGACGGTATCTTAATGAAAAATACAATCCCGTTAGGCTAAATGTTGACGAACTAATTCCAAGTTCCTTTTTATACAAATCAACTTCGCTTGAAAAAAAAGCACTTATTTCTTTAACAATATTATTGCTATGTTGGAAGTAAAGAAATCGTCTATCTGTTTTAAAATCGTTGGTTTGTTGAAATACCGCCAATGAGTTTTGCATAATTCCAAAGCCAACAACATCGGAATGGCTTATAAATCCGCCATATTCGAATAATTTATAATTAAATCCATAGTTGGAATAATCAGGTCGCGAACCAGCAATTATTCCAAAATCAAAATTATTTAATTTTTGCGTCAACTGAATTCCATCAATTGCTCCTATATTGGAAGTATTTCTGTTAATATCACGCCCGACTAATAAACTTAGATTTTCGTTAAAAGCATATTTTAAGGATAATGAATAAATTTTTAGTGCTTCTCCAACATTGCTTTTAATGTAACTCCAATCGGTTGAGCGATAATTAAATGAAATATAGCTATTTAACGATAAATTAGGGGAAAAGAAATTATCCGAGTTTGCCGATAAAGTGTAACGCCATCTAACAAAATCTGCTGACGAAATATTTGATATATTGGAATACGATGATATACCAAGCCTACCATGAAAATCATCTGATTTTGATGATGAATTTTCAACTAATACTTTTTCATTTTGCAGATTCAATTCTGTATTAGAACTATTCAAATCCTTAATTGGTTCTTCAATTTTTTCATCAAGTTTGAGTGATTTAGCATATACTTTATCACCAATATTTAGGCTAAAATCATTAATTTTCCTTCCCGCACATGATTTAGAAGATAAATGTTCTATCACAATAGCTGTTATTAAATCATTACCTTTTTTGATAAAAAGCGAATCGCCAATTTTTAATCCATCCGTAAAATTAAAACGTACATAAACATTTTTAGAAGAAAGATAAGTAATCTCACCTTCAATAATCTCTATAGTTTCTTGTGCAAACAAAATTGCTTGAAAAAAAACTAATAAAAAAAACGATATGTAAACTAATTTATGTCTCATCATTTCTGTATGGTTGGTTTTAATATTGGTTTTAAACCATCTTCTGTGCCTTTAGGATGGCAGTCGTAACAAGCAGTTGAAACGTATTGGTAATTATTTACTCCTCTATGATCTGAATCTACTTCTGTTTTATTATTATGTTCGTGACAATCAATACAAGAGAACAGCGAATAATTATTTGCCGTAGTGTGACAGTCTGAACATTTATCCCATTCGCCACGGTGTTCACCTGAATATATTGGAAAATATTGTGAATCATGGTCAAATGTTGATGGCGTCCAAGCACTTTCGGAATGGCATACTTCACAATCAATTGAAAATTGTGCAGTTAAATGTGCTGGGTCGGTTGTTGCATTATACTCACTTTCGTGACATCCAAAACACTGATTTGGAGTGGTTGTGTAATTTCCATTGTGGCAATCAGCACAATTGTTTGCAATTGCAGCGTGAGCTCCTAGAAGAGTATAATAATTATTATGTACCGTAAAAGTTGCTGGTTCCCAATTTGCATTTGTTGTATGACAAGTTTCACAATTTGTAGATAGTCCCAACGTTTGATGTGATGGATTTACTGAATTATCAAAATCTGTTTGGTGACAGCTTGAACACTCCGTATTTGTTCCAACAAAACCTGAAGCATGACAATTGCTGCAATCCACATTTGTATGTGAACCAGTTAATGGAAAATCAGTAGCATTATGGTCAAAAGTTGTTTCCAACCATGTATTTGAATTGTGGCACATTTCACATTCTTTTGGATAGCTTTGCGTTAAATGGCTTTCGGCTGTATTATAAGCATTTTCGTGACAAGAAAAACACTCAGGAACTGCGTTACTTGTGCTTACTGAATGGCAATCTGAACAAGGCACTGTTGCATGACTTCCTAACAACTCAAATCCAGTTGTTGTGTGACTGAATGTTGATGGAACCCAAGCTGTTGTATTGTGGCATTGAACGCAAAGTAGCGATATTCCAACCGTATTATGATTTGGATTTATTGAATTATCAAAATCTGTTTGGTGACAACTTGAGCATTCCGAACTTGTTCCAACATAACCAGCTGAATGACATGTGTTACATTCTGCATTAACATGCGAACCTGTAAGTGGAAAGTTAGTCGAATTATGGTCAAAAGTAGTTTCTTCCCAAGTATTTGAATTATGACACATTTCACAGGTTTTGGGATAATTTTGAGATATATGATTTGCTGCCGTATTAAAATTGCTTTCGTGACATGAAAAGCATTCAGAAACTGCATTGCTGGTATTTACAGAATGGCAATCGGAACATGTAGCTGTTAAGTGTCCACCAACTAATTCAAAGCCAGTTGTTGTATGATTAAATGTTGATGGAGCCCAAGTTGTTGAATTATGACATTGCTCGCATTGTTGTGAAATTCCAGCTGTTTTGTGATTTGGATTTATTGCATTTTCATAATTTGTTATATGACACGAGTTACATTCAGAAACTGCATTACTTGTATTTACTGAATGGCAGTCCGAACAAGGTACAGTTGCATGACTTCCTAACAACTCAAATCCAGTTGTTGTGTGACTAAATGTTGATGGTACCCAAACTGTTGTATTGTGGCATTGAACACAAAGCAACGAGATTCCAACCGTTTTATGATTTGGATTTATCGAATTATCAAAATCTGTTTGGTGACAGCTTGAGCATTCCGAACTTGTTCCAACATAACCTGATGTATGACAGTTGCTACACTCTGCGTTAACATGTGACCCTGTTAATGGAAAATTTGTAGAATTATGATCAAAATCTGTTTCTTCCCAAGAATTTGAATTATGACACATTTCACAATCTTTAGGATAATTTTGGGAAATATGATTTGCTGCCGTATTAAAATCACTTTCGTGGCATGAAAAGCATTCAGAAACCGCATTACTTGTATTTACTGAATGGCAATCCGAGCATGTGGCGGTTGAGTGACCTCCAACTAATGCAAAGCCAGTTGTTGTGTGATTAAACGTTGATGGAGACCAAGCTGTTGAATTATGGCATTGTTCACATTGTTGTGATATTCCAGATGCTTTATGATTTGGATTTATTGCATTTTCATAATCAGTTGTATGACACGAGTTGCATTCAGAAACTGCATTACTTGTATTTACTGAGTGGCAATCAGAACATGTGGCTGTTAAATGTCCGCCAACTAATTCAAAGCCAGTTGTTGTGTGATTAAACGTTGATGGAGACCAAGTTGTTGAATTATGGCATTGCTCACATTGTTGTGAAATTCCAGATGTTTTATGATTTGGATTTATTGCATTCTCATAATCAGTTGTATGACACGAGTTGCATTCAGAAACTGCATTACTTGTATTTACTGAATGGCAATCAGAACATGTGGCTGTTAAATGTCCGCCAACTAATTCAAAGCCAGTGGTGGTGTGACTAAATGTAGATGGAACCCAAGTTGTTGAAGTATGACATTGCTCGCATTGTTGTGATATTCCAGATGCTTTATGATTTGGATTTATTGCATTCTCATAATCCGTTATATGACACGAGTTGCATTCAGAAACTGCATTACTTGTATTCACTAAATGGCAATCAGAACACGTAGCTGTTAAATGTCCGCCAACTAATTCAAAACCAGTTGTTGTGTGGTTAAACGTTGATGGAACCCAAGTTGTTGAAGTATGACATTGCTCGCATTGTTGTGAAATTCCAGCTGTTTTATGATTTGGATTTATCGCATTTTCATAATCAGTTAAATGACACGAGCTGCACTCCATTGAAGTATTTGTATAAGATGTTTCGTGACATTCACTACAAGTAACATTTGAATGCGAGCCAATTAGTGGAAAAGTTTGTGTGTGACTAAAATTACCGTTTTCACTTCCTGTTGGATGACAAGAAAGACAAGCATTACTTTCGTAAACATATCCATTTACATCATTATGGTCACCGTTTGTTTCAGACAAATTATGTTCGTGACAATTAACACAAGAAAAAGCCGCATAATTACCACTATTTGTGTGACAATCAGAACATTCATTCCACTCATTATTGTGATTACCCGAATAAATTGGGAAAAATTTTGCATCGTGGTCAAAAGATGCTGGTTGCCAACCACTTATGGAATGACACTCTTGGCAGTCGGTTGAAAATCCTAAAGAAGTATGAGAAGGATTAGTTGTGTTATTATATGTTTCTATGTGACAAGAACTACATTCTGGAGAAAGTCCTTCAAATTTATCTTGTTGGTGACAACTATAACAATCTGAAATAGAATGACCGCCAACTAATGGGAAAAAATCGTGCACAATTCCAGCTCCAGAAAATGAAACGGCATTTATGCTGTGGCATTCTTCGCAAGAAGTTGAATAATTGCTCAAAATATGATTTGGTTTTGATGCATTTTGATAATTTGAAATATGACAATCGTAACAAATTACGCCAAGCGGTTTGAAATCCAATAAGGAATTTGAAATATGACATTCATTACAATCAGCAGATTTGTGTGAGCCAAGCAAAGGAAATCGACTCATTCTATGAATATTTTCAACATTAGAAACCAACCAACTAGAATTTGTATGACACCTTTCGCAATCAGTACCAACGCTGTTTTGATGAACATCTATATGACAATTTTCACAATCCTTTTTAGCTTCTTTAAATTTGAGAGTTTCGTGACATGATTTACAAGATACATCCTGATGTTGACCAACAAGCTCAAAATCTGTGGTGGAATGATCAAATTTTGAATCTTTAATTTTCCAGCTCTCGGTTGTGTGACAGACTTTGCACTCAATTTTGAAACCATCTCCGTGTGGCGAAGTTTGCGAAAATAGAATGCTATTAATGAACAAAACAAACGAAATTATGTGTGACAGCTTTTGCATGTGATATCTTCAAATTTATATTTAATTATTTTTTTACCATCTTTCTCAAAATTTTTATGACATTCAAAACATTTTACTTTTTGATGAGCACCATCAATGACAAAACGAGTTATGGAATGATCAAAATTTTCAACTTTCCACGATTCACTCGTGTGGCATTTTGCACAATTATTTTTATAATCATTTACAAACTGTCCGCCGTGATTATCAGCATGACAGTTTTCACAATTTTGCGAAACTGCAACAAATTCATGTTTTAGATTTTTATCTGTAAAATGACAATCGGAACATTTAACTGTAACATGCTTTCCAACTAATGTAAAATTTGTCTTTTCATGTTCAAATTTTATTTCATTCCATTTTTCTGTTATATGACAAGATTCACAGTCTTTTACAATTCCTTTTGTAAAATTCAATGAGGTTTTGTGGATATTTTTATGACAAACTTCACATTTTCTATCTTGGAATTTAAATTTCCATTTAGAATCAACTAAATGACAATCATTACAAGGAGTTGCAAAATGTCCTCCAGTAAGTTTAAATTTTGATTGTTCATGATTTTCAATAGTAAATTGCGAAGGTGAAAACCCATTTTCATTGTGGCAAACCGAACAATCCTTTGTTTTACCTTCTTTTAGAAATTCACCTTTATGAAAGTCAACATGACAATCGCTACAATTTTTGTAACTAATTTTAGCTGAAACTCCATTTTTGTGGCATTTATTACAAGTAACATTTTGATGCTTTCCAACTAACTCAAAATTTGTTTTGGAATGATCAAAAGACTTAATATTTTTCACATTCTTGAATGATTCGGCGGAGTGACAGTCTTCACATTTATTCCCAAATTTCCCTTTGTGAATATCTGTATGGCAATCGACACACTGCTTAAATTTAATTCCACTAAATTTTTGGAATTCTTTTCCATCTTTCTGACTTTTTGCATGACATTTTTCACAATCAACATTTTTGTGAGCCCCAACTAATTTAAATTTGGTTTTATCGTGCAAAAATTTTGAAGCTGGTCGCCATTTTTCTGTATTATGACAATCGGTACAAACATTTGAAGCCAAAGTACCTTGATGAAAATCGGTATGACACGAATTACAACTTTTGTTAAGTCCAAGATAAGTTTTTTTCTTTGATTTAAGTTTTTTATCACTAATAAATTTTGAGTTATGACAATCCTCACACTTAACGGAAGAATGTTTGCCGGTTAGCTCAAATTTTGTTTTGGAATGGTTAAACTTATCTTTATCAAATTTAATTACTTTAAAATCCCTGCCGAAATGCTCACTATGGCACTCAAAACACTCCTTCGATTTTGTTTCCTTTGAGCCATGTATACCAGATGAATTTTTAATTGTATTATTAATTTCTGTGTGGCAATCTAAACATTTATTATTTTCAACTTTTTCGCCCAATGCGTGACATTTTGTACAATTACTCATTCCTTCAAGATTTTTATGAGCATTTGAAAGGTCACCTGGTGAAATCTGTCCATAAACAAACTGCGACAAAAAAAGTAAAAACAATATTTTGATAGATAATTTTTTCATATTATTAGTTTTTTAAAATTGCTTCGCCATATTTAGTTGTAATTTTAATTCCCACTTTATTTAAAAATTGGGTTGGCAACTCACCACCAGCAAAAATATAAACCAAATCATTTTCGATAATTTCTGGATTTCCATCTATTTCAATCTTTACAGAATCATCCATTATTTCAATTAAATTTGAATTAAGGATTGCTTTTACCGAATTATTCTCTTTTGCCTTTGTTATGTTTTCAAAATTTTGTGGTTTAATTCTGGAAAAACTATCTTTTCTATATGATAAAATTACTTCATTTCCTTCGTGAGCAAGTAAAATAGCAGATTCGATGGCAGAATCGCCACCACCAACAACAACGACTTTTTTGTTTTGTATTAACTCTGGTTCCAATAATCTGTATGCAACTTTTTCTTTTTGTTCACCAGGAATTTCGAGTTTGCGTGGCGTTCCTCTTCTTCCAATTGCTAAAAGCACTTTTTTTGTTGAGTAACTACTTTTAGATGAAACCACATTAAAAATTCCATTGTTTTTTGTAATTTCATCAACTTTTTCGCCCAAATTAATTTCAATTTTGTTGGTATTTAGAACCTTTTCCCAAATTTCCAATAATTCTGTTTTGGAAGTTTCTACCAGTTTTAACTTTCCAAACAAAGGCAAATCCATTGGTGAAGTCATAACAATTTTAGCTCTTGGAAATGAGTAAACAGTTCCGCCAAGTGAATCTTGTTCAAGAGTTAAAAATTTAAGACCATTTTTTTTTGCTTGTAACGAAGCAGAAATTCCCGCAGGGCCACTTCCAACAATTATTAAATCAAAATCAGTTTCAACATTATTTTTAATGTGTTTTGTTAAATTATTAACAGCTTGCTTTCCCTGTTCAACAGCATTTTTAATCAAACCCATTCCACCCATTTCACCAGCAATATAAATTCCTTCAACGTTTGATTCAAAATCGGGAGTAACGTGTGGTAAATCAACGCCACGTTTTTCGGTTCCAATATGCAATGAAATTGCTCCAACAGGACAAGCGCTAAAACATGCACTATGCCCAACGCAGCGAGAAGCATTTATTGTAACGGCTTTTCCATTTCTAATTCCAAGAATATCTTTTTCTGGGCAGGCGGTAATGCAAGCTCCACTTTGGATGCACGAATTAACATCCACAACTGGATGCAAACTAACTGGTTCATAAATTCCAAGTTCTTTTGCCTTTTTAATCTTTTCATCAACTATTTCCGAATCCCTTTTTTGCTTTCTTAAATAATAAAAAAGGACAAGAAAGAAAAGCACAGCAACCAGAAAGTAGGTGAAAAGATTTTCTATCAATACTTCCATAAAATTAAAATATCCATTTATAACCAAAAGTGAATGCAACAACTATATGAACTATCATAATAACAAACATAATTACAGCAAAGGGGAAATGGGCTACGTGCCAATATCCAAAAAGTCTTTGTGTTGTTTTAAGCAAAATAATTTTTCGTGCTAAAACTAATTTAGCTTTACTTAAACTTAAAATCTCTTTTATTTCTTTTGCTGAAATATTTTTATTATGCAAACTCTGCTTTATATAGTCTAATTGCTTTCTATTTTTTAATGAATCTTTAATTATAAATGAAATTATTCCCGAAATTTTAACTTCTTTAATTGAATCAGAATCTGATTCCAATTTGTTTATAATTTCGGCATCGACTTTATATTTATCTTGTAGAGTAATTCTTAAATCAAAATCTAACTTTGAAATATCAGCTTTCGAAAGCTCATTTCCTTCAATGCTATGAGGAATTAGTTGGTAAAGATATCTTCCTATTATTCCGCTTGCAAGCACTGCAACCATACTCCAAAAGCTTACAGAAACAATTCCGCCAAAACGAAATGCTGTGTGAAATAATATTAAAACTGGGCCTAAAGTTGCTAAATAAATGTGAAATTCCAACCAATATTTTAATTTGCCCAATTTATAAAATCGTTTAACACGTTTACGAATAATATATACAACAACGCCTATTGTTAAAAGAATTGACCCAATTATTCCTAATCCATGCCCAATTAAACCACTCGATTTTAACATTTTATGATTTGGGTGATAAAATTTTTCACTTAATGGAAGCATATAATAGTCGCTTCCAAAATATAGTAATGCCAAAAATATTACAACAATAGATAAAATTGCTAAAAAAACCACAATTTGATGAAACCTTCTACTCATTTTGACCTGATTAGTTAAAATTTTGAATAACAATAATAATACTACATATATTATTTTAGATTTTCAATTGAATAAATAGTATTATGATATAGCTCACAATAAATTACATTTTTGAAAGAAGAATATATTCCCATATTTTCATTTCATTTAGTATCTTTCATTTATATTTTTGGCTACTAAGATTACATTTAATAAACAAAAGAAAAGAACCAAATGCAAATTGACGATAATTTAAAAGACCACATTCTCGAATCGATTGGTGAAGGAGTTTTTACAGTTGATAAAAATTTTAGAATCAATTTTTTTAACGCTGCAGCTGAAAGAATTACTGGTTATGAACGTGACAAAGTTATTGGTCAATTTTGCAAACATGTATTTAGGTCAAAACTCTGTTTTACCGATTGTCCTATTGCTTTGGCACTTAAATCCGAAAAAACCATTTATGATTTTGAATCGTTTATTCATACAAATTCTGGGGATAGCAAACCAATTAAGTTAAATTCGGCAGTTTTGTATAACGAAAATCGTGAACCGAATGGTGGAATTATATCTTTTAGAGATATTTCTGAATTAGCTGGCTTAAAAAAATGTTTATCCGATGAAACTAATTTTCATGGAGTAATTGGACATAGCAAGCAAATGCTCGATATTTTTGAGTTAATACGCGAATTATCCGAATCAAAAGCTCCTGTTTTTATACATGGCGAAAGTGGTACTGGAAAAGAAATGATTGCAAAAGCAATTCAAGCCACAAACAACAGAAAAAACGAGCCATTTATAAAAATCAATTGTTCGGTATTTCCTGAAAACCTATTAGCAAGTGAGCTTTTTGGACATGTAAAAGGTGCGTTTACGGACGCAATTAAAGATAGACCAGGCAGATTTGAACTTGCGGATTCTGGAACAATTTTTTTGGATGAAGTTGCCGAAATGCCTCCCCAAATGCAATTGCAACTTTTGCGAGTGCTTCAAGAAGGTACTTTTGAACGAGTTGGCGAATCGATAACTCGGAACGTTGATGTTAGAGTTATTGCTGCAACTAATATTAATATTCAAGAAGCATTAAAAACTGGACTCTTGCGAGAGGATTTATATTATCGTTTGAGTGTAATTCCCATTGAAGTACCTCCGCTTCGTGACAGAATGGATGATATTGTGCCATTAGTTGCCCATTTTTTAAATAAATTTAACTGTCTTTACAAAAAAGAAATAAAAGAAATTGACGATGGTGCATTGGATATTTTGCTAAGATACAAGTGGCCCGGTAACATTCGTGAATTGGAAAATATTATTGAATACGCATTTGTAAGGACTAATAATTCAAATGTTATTGAGGCTTCGAAATTTCCAGAAACAATTCGTAATTTTAAAGGAACTGAGTTTGGATTAAGGGAAAAGCATTCTTTTGCCGATAATGGAACCGAAGCTACAAAACTAATTGCACTTTTAGATAAACACCAGTGGAACAGATCTTTGGTAGCAAAAGAGTTAAATATTGGAAGAACTACACTCTGGCGTAAATTAAAAAAATATAATTTGGATAATGATGAATTTTAATAACTATTTTTTATAATCAAATAAATTCCTAAATACTCAACCCAAACAATAAAATCTAATACTTTATAAGTCCATTCTGTTAATTATAGATAAAACAAGTGTTTCAAGTGTTTCACTGTTCCATTTGATGTTTCAAGTGGAACACAGTTAAACACATACTCAATTTTAAAAATCTATCCAAAATAACTTGAAATATGACTTAAAATGAACGATTTAGTCATTTTTATTCATGTTTAATGAATATTAAACTTAACTCATAATTAAAAGAAAATTATTATTAAACAAATTGTTTCATTTTAAACTAAACAAAAGTCAATTTAAGGAACAAAAATCAATTGGCATTTAACTTGCCCTAAATTATTACATAATTAAATAAATATGGATTAACAATGAACAAACTTTTTTCTAATCTAATTTTGCTTTTTGCATTCCTCCTTCTATTTTCAATTGGATGTACCGATAAAAAAATAACCGATGCTCCAACAGATGATGAAGTTTTAGCAAAAGTAAATTCTTGTGAAGGTTGTCACACAAATTATGAACATTTAAAAGCCGTTCATACTCCAGAAGACCCTCCAGAAGATACAGGTGGTTGCGGTGGTGCTCCACCATTTTATCAACCATATGATAGAGTATATTTAGGCGGCGAAGGTTATACCGCTTTTAAAAGTGATATACATGGTAAACTTGGATGCGTAACATGCCATAATGGTGTTGATGGAACTTCCGATAAAACAATTGCTCACTCTGGAAATTTTACAAAAGAACCTTCACATATAGCAGATGAAAAATGTGCTTCTTGCCACCCTAGTATTGTTGCAGGAACAAAAAATAGTTTACATGAGCAGGGGTGGGGACAGAAAATGTCTCCTATTAATCGTGGTGGATATGGAACTGAACCTGAAGATTTTTCAAAATGCCCCGAAGGTATGAAAGAAGGATACCAAAATAACTGTTTCACATGCCATGCAACATGTGGGGAATGTCATGTAATTAGACCAAAAATTATGGGTGGTGGATTAGAAAAAGGTCACTCATTTATAAAAACTCCTGACATGGTTCAAACTTGTATTGGATGCCACGTAAGTCGTGGTGGTCATGCATACTTAGGTGTTGCTGCTGGAACAAAACCAGACGTACATTTAACCAAACTTGGTTATACTTGCATGAATTGCCATTCACAAAACGAAATTCATGGTGATGGAAAAACATACAAAACACGTTATGCAATGCCTGAATTACCTAAATGTGTGAATTGCCATACTAATATATCTAATAGTAATGACTATCATAAAACGCATATGGATGATTTCAATTGTCAAACATGCCACTCACAAGATTACAATAATTGTGGTAGTTGCCATATTTCAGGACCTGTTGAACATCTTCCTAAAATCGATGGTGGAGCTGGTGCCAGAATTCCTGCACACCAAAAATTCAAAATTGCTCTTAATCCATTAAAAACTGCACCCTATAGTGTTGATTTTAATGGTAGAGATAACTATAAATTGGCAACGGTACGTCAATCACTTTCAGCTCCAGATAGCTGGGATAACTGGGGCGTTCCAACACTATCAAATTTTGATGTTTTCCCAACTTATAAATATACAACACCACATAATATTTTAAGATGGACTGCAAGAACTGATACAACTATTATTGCAACTACTGATGATGCAATTTCGCATCCTTCTTGCGCACAAGCATGCCATATTGTAAAGCAAAAAGATGGAACATATAGAAATAGAGAATTCTATTTATTCGATAATAACTATGAAGATGAAATTCAACCAAGTTTAAATGATTGGGAGAAAAATGCCAATAAAAATATTGTCGTTGACGGAAAACTTCCTAGTTGGTGGGATGCAAAATAAAATTGTTCAATAAAAATCATTGCAAGCAATCTAAATCAGATTGCTTGCAATGAAAATAATAAGAAATAAAAATATTTACTAAACAAAACAACTTATTTATTAATTACACAAGGAGAAACAAAATGAACTTACGTAAACTTTATTATTTAATGCTGATACTTCCTCTATTTTTCTTTTATACTGGTTGTTCAGAAGATACTGTTGACCCACCAGTTGCTGTGGATGAAGCAAAAGTATTAGTTGAATATTTAGAAGGTACTGATGGTGGTTTTATTAACACAGCTGCTCCAGCTATGATTAAATCAACAGATGTTATGACAAACATTACTACAGGTGTAAACCAATATATAATTGATATTAGAAGTGCTGCTGATTATGCAAACGGACATATTCAAGGTGCTGTTAATGTTCTATTAAAAGATATTGTAAGCCATTATGAAGCTAACAATTTATCCTCAAAATCAGTTGTAGTTATTGCATGTTATTCTGGACAAACTGCTGGTTATGCAACTACTTTATTGAGACTTTTAGGTTATTCAAACGTAAAAGATCTTAAATGGGGAATGTGCAGTTGGAACGACGCTACAGCAGGTGGCTGGAAAAATGGTTTAAAGAACACTAGAGCATCTCAATTTGTTACAACTAATACTCCAAAAGCAGCCGCTGGAAGTTTACCAACATTAAATACTGGTAAAAAAACTGGTCCAGAAATTTTAAGAGCTAGAATTGATGCAATGCTTGCTGCAAATGGTTTTGATGATGTAAAAGTTACTTCTGATGCTGTTTATGCTACACTTAGTAACTATTATATAGTTAACTATTGGTCAGTAACTGATTATAGCTGGGGTCATATTAATGGAGCAGTTCAATATACTCCAGGTGCAGATATTAAATCTACGACATTCTTAAAAACACTTCCTACTGACAAGACCGTTGCAGTTTATTGTTATACGGGACAAACTTCAGCTCATATGGCAGCATATCTTAAAGTGCTTGGTTATGATGCAAAAACCATTCTTTATGGTGTCAATGGAATGGCATATGATAATATGCCTGCAAATAAATTTGTTCCAGAGACAGAAATTCATGACTATGAATTAGTACACTAATAACTCTATTTTTCAAGAGCGGAGGAAACTTCTCCGCTCAATTTTTATAAATTCAATTCAAAGAATATAAAATGAGCGAAATGTTAGGAAATCAATATTTTATGGCTAGAAACTATAAGGAAGCCGTAAGAGAACTTGAACCTGTTTATTTAAAAAACCTTGAAAATAAACACGTTATAAGGAAGTTGATACTTGCATATTTGCAAACAGGAAAACTGTTCAAGTCACTCGAACTTTTCATTGAATTAGTGAAAGAAGACATTAATTTTATTGCAACTGCCGACCCAATTTTTGATGACTGCCCTTGCTCAGAAATTATAAATCAACTTGAAACATTGCCCAAAGACCAACTATCACCAGATACAAATTTATATTGTGGAATTCTTTGGCTTTATTGTGACCCCAAAGTGTCTATTAAATTCTTAAAAAAAGCTGTTATTGATTTTCCAGAAAATGTTGGTTTGAAAAACACACTTGAAATAATTAAAGAATTTATAAAAACCAGCTCACATCACAATATATCAAACAGCAATTGATTTTTTACCTAATAAATCACTCAAATACATTCCACTAATTGCGTTATCAACCGAATTTTGAATTAAAATCCACAAAGATCTTACGGTACAATCTGAAGTAACTGAGCATAGTAATTCACCTTTTGAATGAGAAGTACAGAAACTTTCATCATAAAGTTTACCACCAAGTTCTTTTAATACATTTCCAACAAGAATTTCTTCGGGCGAACGTGCCAATGTGTATCCACCAAGATGACCGCGAGCACTTTCAATAAATCCTCCAAGACGCAATGCTCGGAGGATTTTTGCAGTTGTGTGCTCTGTAATTCCTTCTCCCCTACTTATTTCTGGAATTGTTAACGCTTTACCCATTTCGTGAAAACGTGCAATTCGTATTAAGCATCGGAGTCCATATTCTTCTTGAGTGCTAAATTTCATCTTTTTCTAATTATTAAATAATGGAATTTTTGAACCACACGAAATAGCATGCACTAACTGTTTGTAATTTTCTGTTTGTATGGATGGTCCTTTAATTCCATCAATAGTGTCAAAAACTACTGTTAATATTTCTGCAATATCTTCAGGTGATTTTCCAATAATATCGGCTCTACCCATGTAATAAATTGTTTCGCCATTTTTAACAATTGCAATAGCAGGTGACGAAGTTGAATATTTGTAAAAATACTTTTCGCGAAGAAAATCAACAGCATCTCTGTCGTTTCCTGCAAATGATGTATATAATTTATGCGGAATTTTACTGTGCTGCAGTGCAAGAGCTACACCTGGACGGGCGCTTCCAGCAGAACATCCACAAACGGAGTTAATAAAAACTAACTTTGTTTCGTCATCTTTTACGGAAAGTCGTTTTTCAACATCTTCTGGTGATAGCATTTCTTCAAATCCAACAAATTTAAGCTCATCTCGCATAGGTTGAACAGCAATTTGATCATAAATTGGTGGTTTAGAATTTATTTGGTACATCTTTATTTCCTTTCTTTATGGTGTTAATGATTTTTACATTAATTCTTAATCTTAATTCTACAGCATTCCAAGTTGCAGTTTTGCTTCGTCTGTCATCATATCCATATTCCACTGTGGTTCCCAGACTAATTCTACAAATACTTCGTTTACGCCGCCAATACCTTTAATTCTTGTTTTTACTTCGCCTGGCAAACTTTCAGCAACTGGACAGGCTGGAGTAGTTAAAGTCATTTCAATAATTACATTAAAACTTGGAGTGACTTCAATTTTATAAATTAACCCTAATTCGTATATATTTACAGGAATTTCTGGGTCAAATATTGTTTTTAATATTTCTGTTATTTCTTGTTCTAAAAATTTTTGGTCTTTCATTTTTTAACCTAATATTTAACTAAACATTTTAATCACTTTTTGCAGTGCATTTATAAAAATATCAATTTCATCCTTTGTGTTATAAAAGGCAAATGAAGCACGTGATGTTGCTGGAACATTAAATCTTTTCATCAAAGGCTGTGTGCAGTGATGACCCGTTCTAATAGCAACTCCATCTGTGTCAATTATTGTCCCAATATCATATGGATGTATTCCATCAATTGTAAACGAAATTACAGAAGCTTTATTTTTTGCATTTCCAATAATTTTAACTCCATTTATCAAAAGCATCTTTTCGGTTGCATATTGTAAAAGCTCATTTTCATGCTTGGCAATATCTTTAAAATTGAACATATTTAAGTATTTTATAGCAACGCCAAGCCCTATTCCACCAACAATATTTGGAGTTCCCGCTTCAAATCTGTTTGGAATATCTTCGTAAGTTGAGCCTTCAAAAGTTACCGTTCTAATCATATCACCACCACCCTGATAAGGCGGAAGGTTGTTTAATAACTCGGCTTTACCGTACAATACTCCAATTCCAGTTGGACCAAATAATTTATGCCCAGAAAACACAAAGTAATCACAATCCAATTCTTGCACATCTATTTTCTGATGTCCAACCGCTTGTGCACCATCTACAATAACTTTAATATTGTGTTTGTGTGCTATTTCAATTATTTCCTTTATTGGATTAACCGTTCCAAGCGTATTTGATGTGTGTACAATTGATACTAATTTGGTACGAGGCGAAATTAGCTTTTTAAATTCATCAATTAGAAGTTCGCCATAATCAGAAATTGGAATTACAACAAGTTTTGTTTTTTTTCGTTCACAAAGCAATTGCCAAGGTACAATGTTTGCATGATGTTCCATGTGAGAGATTATTATTTCATCACCTTCGTTAAGCAAATCGGCACGACACATAGTATTTGCCAACAGATTTATTCCATCGGTTGTTCCTTTTGTTAAAATTATTTCGGAAGCCGACATTGCGTTTATAAATTCCTTCACTTTTAATCGCGAATTTTCATATTGCTCAGTGGCAACTTCACTTAAAAAATGCAAACCTCTGTGAATATTAGCATTTTCGTAGCGATAATAATGCGTCATGCTATCAATTACAATATTTGGTTTCTGAGTTGTTGCAGCGTTATCAAAATAGACCAACGGTTTTCCGTTCACTTGTCTTTCCAATATTGGAAAATCGCGTCTAATTTCGTTCACATCAAAAACGCGATATCTTGAATCAGAAATAGGAACTACACTTGTTGTGGCAAAACTTGTCATAGAATTTCAACTCGATTAAGATGTTTAAATATTAAATGATTAATTTCATCTTTCAATTCAGCAATTTTTAAGTCTGAAACAACGCTTTCAGCAAAAGCTGTTATTAGCATCGATTTTGCTTTGTCTTTTGGAATTCCTCGTGACAAAATGTAAAACAAAGCCGATTCATCAAGCTGACCAACCGTTGCTCCGTGCGTACATTTAACATCGTCAGCATAAATTTCTAATTGCGGACGCGTATCAACTTTTGCTTCGTCCGATAAAAGAATTGTATTGCTATTTTGATATGCATTTGTAAGTTGGGCATCTTTTGCAACAAGAATTTTTCCACTAAAAACACCGTTGGATTTTCCATCCAAAATGCCTTTGTAAAGCTGATTGCTTGTGCTGTGTGGCTTTGCGTGGTTTATAAATGTTGAATTATCAATGTGTTGATTATCATTTGCAATATACAAGCCATTTAATGTGCATTCAACATTTTCAGCGTCCAACTTAGTTGAAATATCATTTCTTACCAACTTTCCACCAAATGTAAAATTATAATGATGAAATTGGCTATCTCTGTTTTGATAAACATCTGTTTTTTCAAGATGGAATGAATCGTCGTTATCCAATTCAACATTATAAAAGTTCACAATTCCATTTTGCTCAATAACAATTTCGGTGGAAATATTATTGAAATAGATTTTTCCTTCAATTCCAACATGTTTCTGAACAAAAGTGGACTGACTATTTTCACCAGCAACAATCAAATTTCGCGAAGAACTAAATGAAATATCACCAGCGTTTCCAGTAATATTTAATATTTGAATTGGTTTATCAATCACCACATTTTTAGGAATGTGGATAAACAATCCACCAACAAAATTGGATAAATTTAGCAAATCGAATGCTGTGTTGTTTGCTCCAATATGTGAAAAATATTTTTTTGCTATTTCGTTATCACTTACAAACGAATCGGAAATAGTATTTATAAAAACTTTGTTGGAAAGTTCAGAATAATCCGAAAGATGCTTTTCAAAAATTCCATTTACAAAAACGAGCAAATAACTATCAAAACTGCCAAATTTTAGATTATCGATATCTGATTTTGGCAAAATAACTTTTTCAAGATTTGAAGAATGCACAAACTGATAGCTAAGTAGTTTTTTCAAATTTGTGTATTTCCAATCCTCATCTTTTAGAGTTGGAAATTGCGATTTTTGCAAAAGCAAAATTGCTTGTTTTTGCAATTCACTTAAATAATTGCTTTCTCTATTCCTAATTGCATTTTCGGCACTTGAAACATAGTGGTCAATTGGATTATTTTTTTGCACTTCAACGCTCATTATTTTTCACCTTTTGTAATCCAGTCATAACCTTTTTCTTCAAGCTCAAGCGCCAAATCTTTTCCACCAGATTTTATAATTTTGCCTTGATATAACACGTGAATAAAATCTGGGACAATATAATCAAGCAAACGTTGATAATGCGTAACTAGAATTACTGCATTGTTTTCATTTTTGAATTCATTAACACCTTGCGAAACAATTCGTAACGCATCAATATCAAGTCCGGAATCCGTTTCATCCAAAATTGCAAGTTTTGGATTAAGCATTAGCAACTGGAATATTTCATTTTTCTTCTTTTCGCCACCAGAAAAGCCTGTATTTACTGCTCTGCTTATAAGCGAATTATCCATTCCAACAATTTTGGCTTTTTCTTTCATTTTATCCAAAAATTCTTTTGGAGTTATTTCGGGCAAATTGTTGTACTTTCTTATTTCGTTAATTGCGGTTTGCAAAAAAGTGGCATTGCTTACGCCTGGAATTTCCACTGGATATTGAAATCCTAAAAACAATCCTTCGCGTGCTCTATCTTCTGGATTGAGATTTAGTAAATTTTTTCCATTAAAAATTACTTCCCCTTCTGTAACTTCGTAATTTTCATTTCCTGTTAATACATTTGCTAAAGTTGATTTTCCAGAACCATTTGGTCCCATAATCGCATGAACTTCGCCAGCTTTTACTTCAAGATTAAGTCCGCGTAAAATTTCTTTATTATCAATTTTAGCTTTAAGATTACTAATTGTTATCATTTTATTTCCTAATTATCAATTTTCAATTATCAACTATTATCCAACACTTCCTTCAAGACTTAAAGCCAGGAGTTTTGTAGCTTCAACTGCAAACTCCATAGGAAGTTGTTTAAATACTTCTTTACAAAAACCATTTACAATCATATTTACTGCATCTTCAGTTGCAATTCCTCTTTGATTTAGATAAAATATTTGGTCTTCACTAACTTTGGAAGTAGTTGCTTCGTGTTCAACCGTTGAATTTTTATTATCTATTTCGAGATATGGAAAGGTGTGAGCACCGCATTTATCTCCCATTAACATCGAGTCGCATTGGGAGTAATTTCTCGCTCCATCGGCATTTTTACCTATTTTAACCAAACCGCGATATGAATTGTTGCTTCTACCAGCCGAAATTCCCTTAGAGACTATTGTACTTTTAGTATTTTTTCCAAGATGAATCATTTTTGTTCCAGTATCGGCTTGCTGATAATTATTTGTAACCGCAACCGAATAAAACTCACCAACTGAATTATCACCTTTTAAAATTGTGCTTGGATATTTCCAAGTAATTGCCGAACCAGTTTCAACTTGAGTCCACGAAATTTTTGCATTATCCTCAGCACAAAGTCCACGTTTGGTAACAAAATTGTAAATTCCGCCCTTTCCTTCTTTATCGCCAGGATACCAATTTTGAACAGTTGAATATTTAATTTCGGCATTTTTTTTGGCAACTAACTCAACAACAGCTGCATGCAATTGATTGTTATCACGCATCGGCGCAGTGCATCCTTCGAGATAGCTAACATACGCACCTTCGTCAGCAATTACCAAAGTTCGTTCAAATTGCCCAGTATCCATAGCATTTATTCTGAAATATGTAGAAAGCTCCATTGGGCAACGAACCCCTTTGGGAATATACACAAACGAGCCTTCACTAAAAACGGCAGCATTTAATGATGCGTAAAAATTATCAGTATATGGAACAACAGAGCCAAAATATTCTTTAACTAATTCGGGATGTTCTTTTATTGCTTCTGAAAGTGGTGAAAAAATAATTCCTTTTTCTTTTAAAGTTTCTTGAAATGTAGTTTTAACCGAAACGGAATCAAAAACGGCATCAACTGCAACATTTGCAAATTTTTTCTGCTCTTCAATTGGAATTCCTAGTTTCTCAAACGTGCGTAGCAACTCCGGGTCAACTTCGTCCAAACTATCCAATTTAGGCTGTTTTTTTGGTGCGGAATAGTATCTAATGTCTTGAAAATCTATTTCAGGATATTTAACATTTGGCCATTTGGGCTCTTTTAATGTTAGCCAATGTTTATATGCTTTAATTCGATATTCTGTCATCCATTCTGGTTCATTTTTAATGGCAGAAATTCTGCGAACAATTTCTTCGCTTAATCCTTTGGGAAAATCTTCCGATTCAATATCAGTTACAAATCCCCATTTATATTCAGAACCAGTAAACTCATTTATTAAATTTTCATCTGCTAATGATTTTTCACTTTTTTCAGATGTAATTTCCATCAACCTTCTCCTGGAATTTTTGCCTTAATTAAAGCCAAAAACTCATTTTTACTACATAATTTTAATTTATGTAGTAAACTTAATCAATCTGGAAAATAATGTCAAGATTGAAATAGGTTTTGATTTATTTGTTTTTTGATTAAGTTGTGTTAAGTGAAGCATTAACAACAGGACAACTATGCGAAAATGATGCAAAAACGCATAGCTCATCGGACAAGTGAAGCGATATTTCACTACTACAAAAAAATAGTGAAGCGATATTTTTTACAATAGTTATTTTTTAGCTTAAAATCGCATAGCTCATCGGACAAGACAATAGCTCACAGGACAAAATTTGCATAGCTCACAGGACAAAATAGGTAAAAAGAAACTCCCACTTTTGACATAATGTCATAGTGGGAGTCAAGGCTTAGTAGTTCATTATCAACAACTCTTTTGCTCTCGGTTTTTCCGTTTTAGGATTTTGCCGAGTTACTCCAGCGGAGTGTTTTGAGGTCTCTTTCATTATAACTCGAAAGCCTGGATAAAGCTCTCGGACGAGTGGATGCTCATAATAGCTTAGCACAAACTTGCCTTTAATATTCTTAAGCAATTCTGCCAATCTATGATGGTCAGCTCTTCCAAAATCAACTCCGTTAGTCTTATAATAATGTTCAACATCAACATAAGGAGGATCTAAATAGAACAGTGCATTTTCTTGGTCATATTTTTCAATGATGCTTTGAAAATCCAAGTTCTCAAGCTGAATGCTCTTTAACCTGGCATTTATTAACTCAAGCCTATTTAAGAATGGCTTCCACTTTCCGCCAATCATTTTTGGAGCTGTAACAACATAACCCCAACCACCAGTTCCAGAAAATGATTGAATTTGCTGGATTGCATAGTGCATGCCCTTTTCGATGTCGGAAAGGAATTTATCGTTCTTTAATCTTTCACGAGCTTCGTTATACATCTCTCGGCTGTGAAGTGACCATTCAGCTCTATGTTGGAATTCATCGTAATTGTCACGAATGACTTTGAACAAATTAACAAGGTTGGAATTAAGGTCATTGTAAATTTCCAAATAGGATTGCTCCTTTTTGAACAGAACCCAGCCTCCGCCTCCGAACGGTTCAACATAAACCCGCTCTTTATAGTCACTGGGAAAATTTTCAATTATCCATTTTGATAGGTAGGATTTACCGCCAATGTAGGGTATCATTTTAACCTCATTTGAATTGTTTAATAATTTTGTTATTTTTCAAATGAAGTTTATGCTTAGATTTGTGTTGAAGTCACTTACCTAACTATTAACTTTGCAGCTGAGGCATTAACGGTGGCTCAATGGTATCTTCAGAATTCTGCTGATAGCATAGATTTCAAACTCCGTTAGTGCTCTCTAATTTTTACTCGCAACTTTTCCAATCTAATAATACTGATTTTGGTATGCTAAGAAATAACTCTGTTTCGGTCATTTCTGGACATTTGAACCTTTGAATGACTGTACTAATTGATACCCAAATAAGCATTATAATTAGCATCCTAAAAGCCAATTGTTTTATACGTTCCACTTTAATTGTCATAATCTATTACTCCAAAATGTTTATTATAAGTTGCAAAAATCCTTCCACTTTTCAAAATTTCAAACCACACTATTTAACACCAATTGCTTCCTCAATTTCAATTCTTGCTCTTAATAGCTTATTTGTCTTGATTAAGCCAAAAAGCAACATTGACTTTTCCTCACCTATTTTGTGCTTGTTTTGTTTTAACAGTTGCAAAAGTGCATTTGCTTCGCCTACGGAACTCTCACGCTCTTCTGCAGCTCTTTTAATTCTATCCTCATTTGCTTGCTCAAGTGTTTTTGCACTTTGCTTTTTAAACTCGGCTTGCAAATACTCATCTTTCAAATTCTTGAAAATTCCAAATAAATAGACAAACGTACGCTTCATCGGTTGGTCTTCTACCAACATCCAGCGGTTGTAACTTTCAACCAATAGCTTAAATGAAATTGCTGGATGCAACCGCTTGTCATAAATTGATTGAATTAACTTTTCTTGCATCACTATATTTAGCGGTTTTGTGCTAAAATAAGCATGTGTTAATGCAACAAATTGATAAACCTCGTTGCGGTTATCAAAATCAATTTCCTCAAAAATTAAATTATTTGGATTGAACATTTTTAATTGCCTTATCAAGATTCATTGGGTGAATTTCGTTAAACTTTTTAACAAAATTGAGTGCTTGCCTAAAACTAACCTTTTTATCCTTTGCAACTATCTTTGCTATTTTGCTCAATTTTTTACTTTGCTTTCCGCTCATCTTCCAAACTCCGTGTATAATTGTTTGCTTAGTTCTGGAGTAATGCCTCCAAAATGGTTAAATAATCTATCTGTAAATATGTCGTGTAACGATTTCCCACTGCTGGTTATTAAATCAGCTCGTTTTAATGGAGTAAGATTGTCACTTGTATATTGCCACAAATAAGCCAAATCGAAGTGACTTTTTTGGAGTATCTTTTCGGCATATTCATCAATTTGAGCTTGCGAAAATCCAACCTCTCTATTCCTTAACATCCGCTGAAATTGTGTTTGTCTCATTTCATTCTCTTAATCTTAATTCTTAATCTTACTCAAAAAGTCGTAGCGAGCTACGCCTCTACATATTTTGTTTCACTTTTTTCAACTATTTCAATCAAAGCATTCAAAAACTCGATTTCTTTTTTAATAACATCATTGAAATGTTTGGAACGATAAGGCAAGCCACCAACAACAAATGTTTTATGCGTAAACTCACGTCTTCTTTCCAACTCTTTCAAAATCTCATCTTTACTCATCGTCTATAACTCCCAGCTTCTATTTCTTTTAACTTTTCTAAAATTTCCTCAGCATCGCTTGGGCTTTGGTTCTTTTCTTCGAGGAAGTACAAGAACTCCCTCCAATTTTATTCGATAAAATCAATTACTTCGTTCATTTAGTTTCCTTTCCTTTAATTGTTTTGTAAGTTGCTTTGGTAGCTGAACAAACAACTTTCAGTCGCATTTTTTCAGCCATTACACCATATTCTAAAATTGGTTTTTGTAATGTTTTATCCCAAATCGTATATTCCTTTCTAAAAGCATTATCCTCAAATACGACAATAAACGAACATGTCTCACCCTCAAAGTCGTATGTAACTTTATCCCCAACGCAAATCTGTTTTCCTGTAATGTCAACAGAATGAGTGGGAAAGCCAGTTGCTAACTTTTCTTTGTTTTGCTCTATTATTGCCCAATTCACATAAAATATTCCAGTTAAAAACCACAATAAAGTGTAATAGTCTGGGTCTAAGAAATAATCGGCAAAACCAATTACGAAAAGGGATATTGCAATTACAATTAATAATATAACTTTTGTGCTCATCTTTTTATCCTATTCCTAAATTGTTTGGGCATACTTTTGTCATGGAAGTATTCCCAGCTCTTTCAATGTTGCCTTAGTCTTGGCATCCACTCTTATAATTTTGTCAATAGTAGGAACAGTTAGTCCAAGCTTATGACATTCATTTCTTATTAGTTGCCAAGCTATTCTTTTGCTACTTGCTTGGGCAATAATTCTTTTTGATTTAGAATCTGCATAAAATTTCATTTTATCCTATTCCTTACCAGTTATTTGTAATAATTGTTGTTTCTGCTTCTTTATAACCCGCACATGCTTTGTTGGTTACTTTAATTTTAGGTAATTCGCCATTTTTTCGTTTTCCCAAAGCACATCTTTGAGTTACTCGTTTGGTAAAATAGTTTCCCCACCTTTGCCTATAATCACAAGTTTTACAAGTTTTAAACTCTTCCTTTTTCAACTCAACTTCTTTCAAATCAAACAGTTCCATTACTCCCTCACCAGTTCAATTACTTTGTTGTTCTTTATTAAATGCCTCTTCAGCGAGCTGAAAGAAGTCCAATAAAATGAGCAACTTGTTATTTTCTTATCCAAATCGATGTTCTTTGCCATTAAAAATTTCTTGCCAAATTTTCTCCAATCTTTTTTCTCTCGTTCGCTATAAACCGATGTTTGCGTAGGACGGCAGAAACGTTTATTCTCTTCGAAACCCTCAAATAACCATTTACCTTTGAAAATGCCGTCAACATAAAAGACTATCCCATTATTAAACTGGTTAATTCTTTGCAAACATAGCGACAGATTAAACTGGTCACATTTTAGTTTAACAGAACCATAAAGGTCTTTTAATTCATTTTCTACAAAATCCCAATCTTCTTTTGTCATCACTTCCCCGCCATGTAAGCTCTTCCAGAATAATAGCTTCTTTTATCTCTTGGATTAAAATCTCCAGCTTTGTAGCTAAACTTTTTAACTTCCTTTGCTTTTCTTGAAAGGGCAGAACCCAACTGCCTTTCCTTATCGCCGTCGGGAATAACTGCCATTTTGCTTTTTGTTTCATCAAATATATTTAGTGTTATTTTTAGCATTTCAATTCCTTAATTTTTAACCATATCTTTTACTTCTTCCCAATTTTCATCAACCCAAACCCATTCATGCACGCAATTAAAACCTCCACAATAGATTAGAACTAGAAGTCCTTGCCCATTTGAAAGCGTCTTAATTTCAGCTTCAGTGTATAGACGATTTGAGGCTTTTAGTTTAATGCACAAATCGTGACTAATTTCGGAGTTGGTTGCGGGGCCAAAATACATTGCTTTATTTAACATTGCCAAATCGGCAACTGCTTTGCTTGCCAAATTATCAAATCCAGCAATTTGGGTATTTACAATTGTATTTGCTACGTGAGCGGGCTTTCTAATTCTTGAGGAAACAAGCCTTTTCATTCGCAAATCTGTTATTTCTCCTTTTCGGTATTTCTCAATTATGCCACCTATTTCGGCAATTATCTTGTAATTATCTATTGCCGTTACTGGAAGAACTGCATAATCAACATCAATTTTAACGTCCAAACTTTCCTTTGCAGCTTCCCAAAGACTTTTGAACATTCCGCTAAAGTCATATTTTGTAGCATTAATATTGGTTTTCATTTCTTCCGAAAAATCCTCAATTACTGCTTTTACGTTAAAAGTGCTTAAATTATCAATATTCTTTTCAACTGCCAATTTGAGCAATTTCTCATATTTGCGGATAACAGTTGTGGCATCTTTTACCAAAACGTTTTGCAAAGCAAGTTTTAATTCGCTTCTTTTTTCTTGCAATTTTAAGTAATTCTTAACGTCCATTATTGATTCCTAAATCCAACGGCTAATTCTCGTTTATAAAATGGATCTGTTGTTAACACTTCAACACCTTTGAAGCTTCGTCCACATTTTGGACAAACTCGCCCGCGTATAACTGACGAGCTTGTTTTAATGGTTTTAATTATCAAGAACTTTTGCTCTTTTGTTTCTTCAAAGTTGCAATCTCTATAAGGACATTTCATTCTACCTTCCCGCCTTTGTTAACATAACCTTTCTTTGCTTCAGCAATCAATTCGTATAACCAGCTTGCAGTTCTACTTGTATCTCCAAATTTTGGAAAACTTGCATCGTTTAGCATTTGTAAAATTTCATCGTATTTTGAACTTGGAATCATAGCTCCTTGAATGTTATCAAGGAGCTTTTTGAATATGTTTTGTGGATTTGCTTTATAATTACCAGTTGCAATTTTGGAAAGTGTCGTGTGACTTATTCCCAACTGTTTTGCCAGCAATCGCAAGCTTGGTTTCTTTTCATTAGTTTCCATTAAGCTCCCTCAGCCTTTAATTATATGTTTAATAAAGTTGGATTGTTGCGTAATTTGTTGGCAATTGCAATAAGTTCTTTATACATTCGCTCAAATCTGTCAAACTCAGCACCAGTTTTTTTTACAAGTTCACGGAACATTACGCCAATGCTCAAATCTATTGCTTCAAGTTTTCCGTCAGCTTCTGGATGCAATTGTGTTGCAGTGTTAATGATTATTTCTTCTTGCTCGGTTAATGTTACTTTATCTTCACTCATAGTAGTTTCCTTTTAATTACTAATTATCAATTATCAATTTTCCAGTTTTTCCCAATCAATTTCGTAAAAGAACTTTTCATCCTGGTCAATTCGTAAGCCCATTGCAGCAACTTGCTGGTCACTTATTTTCTTTTCGGAATGCTCCGCAATTATCGCTTCTTTGTTCAATTCTTCTTTGATACGAATAAATCGTTTCTTGAACAATTTCTTTGCTAATTCCAGACTTGTTGCAATGTTATACTTTTTGCTTAGTCGTAAAACCTTTGGAGTTCCAGTTCTAAAACCTATTTTGCCGTGAGTTAATTCTTTGCTTTTTTTGTCTTTTAACTCAATTTTAAGTGAAGTTGAAAGTGCTTCAAGTTCAACTTCTAACTGTGCAATTGCTGCATTTGAGTCTTTTGTTTCAACATTATAAAGCTCTTTTACTTCTTGAATATGAGCATTCATTACTGCTTCTTTTTCCAGGACAAACGATTTATGTCCAGCAATTTTTACCAATAATTGGTCAATATCTGCGAATGTTACTGTGTTGTTTTGCATTTCTTTTCCTTTAATTTATGCTGTTAAATTGTTCTGCAACTGGTTGAACTTGCTGAGCATCTTTGTGAAATAGAGGATAAAGTCCGTAACTTACCTCGCCAGTTGCTTCTTTAATAAATTCTGAAATTACATCAAGTTGCTCTATCATTTCGCGTCGTGAAGTTTTTAGTGCAGCTCGTTCTTGCGATAGCTTTTTGAACTGATTTACTTGTGGTTTTAGTTCATTGCTTTCATCTTCATTACGTACAATTGCTTCGTTTAATGAGTCAAGGTCTTGTTTTAATTCGAGCAATCGTTTTTCAATTCTTTCAAGAATGTTCATTTTATCCCTCCCATAGAGTAGTGAGATACATATTTCCCACCAGTTGTTTTTAAAAGTTCTGAGTTAATTTTGTAGCCAAGTTTCTTCAGGTCGTGGATTCTGCTTGCCAGGCTAAGGCAACGGAACATTCGTAAAGCGTCCAATTTTGTTAGTGTTCCGCCTTTTTGCAGATAGTCTAAAATAAGTTCTGTGTGCGATTTATTTTCCTTTTCCATTATGCCCTCACACTTTTAAGAGTTGCTTTGTAGCCTTTTACCACTTCATTCCATTTAAGAACAAATGCTAATTTTAGCAAAGTGAATAGTGGAAAGTGAGCAAATAGTTTAAAGTAAACTACTTTTGCTATGTAGTTATCGCCAAATTTCATTTCAATAGTTGCCATTTTTTCGCTTGTGTAAATGTTCACAATGTATTTCTTCATCTTACATTTCTCCAAATAATGACTAAATGTCGTTTATTAGAATTGTTGTTAATTAAGTTTTTGTGGTCAACTGCATCGCTCCAACTCAAAGGCTTGCTTACAATGTTATATGTGCCATGCTCTACTACCACGTATTTATCCTTTAACTGCACGTTTATTCCTACTTTTTACAATTAGATAGCCAACAAACTCAATTGCGGATTTTCCAGTCAAATATCTATATTCCAAATAGCCAAAACGACTCATTGAAATTTGGTTCAAATCGTCATTATTTAGTCCTAACTCTTTGGCAATTCTTTTAACTATCCACTTTTGTTTGTCGCTCATTTCTGGAATTCTTGTTAATCCTAAAGCTTCAACTTTTGCCCAACTAACGTTGTTTTCTTCTAATTTTTGCAAAAGAATTTCAACTTCCTTTGCAGAAATATGGCTCATGCTTTCAACTCCAAATTCACTTATAGCAAGTTGATGAAGCAATGGATGAGGATTATCAATTTCAAATAGCTCTTTTGCCTTTGCGTGTAATCTTCGCATCCAAATTGCTCTATCTTTATCGTTAAGTAGTTGCTCCATTATCGGTCACCAATATTTAGCCACCAAAGTTTTTTCAAATCTTTATCTTTTCTGAAATAACCTTTGTTGGTAAAGTTGTCCATTAACTTCTTTCCAGTTGCTGCACTAACATCCAGTGCTTTTGCAACATCTAATAAAGAAGCCGAGAATTTTGCTTTTTTGTTATCTATCATAAATTGAGTTATTCTCATTAAAGAGTCGTGTTCTCTTTCAGCTTTTAATTCACTACGCACTTTTCACCTCTTCTAATTCATAGGTTTCACTTTCATCTTTGAACTTAATGTGAGTGTGCAGTTTCTTATAAACTGTTACAAAATCATTGTAACTAATTTCGCTTAACTCGTTTCTTCCACGTCCTAAAATGTTTTTTACTATCTCAATTCGTATCATTTCAAGGTCGCTAATTCCAGCTCTAACTTTGAAAAAGTCGGCTAAGTTTTTGTAATCTGAAGTGTCATTAAATACTATTCCGTGATATTCACACCACAATTTTACATCACTGGTGGAAAGTCGGCTAAGCTTTGCAACTGTAGAAATACGTCTCAAAAATTGCTCTTCATCCAAAATACCAGTCATTGTACGTTCACTTGCAAAATACATTGCATCGTAAAATTTGAAGTTTCCAATAAGGACAATTGAAAGGTTTGGAACGTTATCATATATATCTTGAATTACTTTGAAATATCCCCAATCTTCAGTTATCAATCTTTGTGCTTCATCAATTATCAGAATTGAACGCGTATCAGCTCTCAATTTTTCAATCATAAAACGTTCACTATTCATCCCTCTTGGACCAACTCCGCAACTTAAGCTAAGGTCTTTTACAAAGTTTTTTGTACTTGCTTTTTTCTCTTTTTGCATTTCGGCAAGAACATGGTAATACTTTGCATTGTGCTTTGTTGCAAGATATTTTGCCGAAAAGGTTTTGCCTTGTCCAGTTGGAGCTGATGCGGTAATCAATGTTTTGTTATCCAAAGCTTCTTTGAAAAATAGCTCAAGCTCTTTGAATAACTTGGTTTTAATAACGGTGGATAAAATCAAATCTCGATGCTCAACTATGCTCTGCATCAAACTTTGCTTAATCATTGGGATTGGTCGTGTGCCTCGCAAATAGGTTTTGTATTCTTCCAAAGGCACACCAATTCGTGCAGCTGCACCTTCTGGTTGAATGCCATTACTGTCGCAATACTTAATCCATCTGTCAACGAGGCTTCCAGTTTCTTTAATCATTCGTTCCCTCAACGGTTTTTCCATACAGACTTTCAATCTGCATTTTGGTTAATAATTCGTTATCTGTTTGTTGTTCTTTTACCAAAGCCTTTTCCTTTTTGGCGTTTGCTAAATTTCTTGCTGCTAAATCTCTTGCGGTTGAAAGAATTATAACATTAGTTTTTCGCTCAACTTCCTGCTCTTTGCCTTCCGCAAATGCTGTTGTAATTTTTGCTGCACTGGTAATTTCTGCTTCGTTTCGTTTGCGAATTGAAATAAACGATTTTGCATATCCTTGAGGAACTATTCCAGTTACAGTTCTTGGATGTGGTTCTGCAACACATATAAATTCTTCATTCCTGGCATCAAATACGTAAAGCTCACGGATAAATAGTTTCTTCTTTCCGCTTTCTTCGGTTATGCGAATTAAATCTTCGGCAAACCAACGCACAATCACTTTCTTTCCAATAAACGTTTTTAGCTTATAATTGATGTATTCTTTATTGTTAATAGAAATTCCGTAAGGATGAACTGTCCTTTCTTCATTTCCCATTGCCAACATGCTTAATGTGTCACGGCTCGGTATTGCTCTACTTTGCCAACCACATAGTTCAAATATTTGTCGTCGCCACATTGGGCTATAAATTTCAGTTCGTAAAGAATCTTTGGCAAATAAAGGATCGTTAAATATTCTGTAAACTTCGCTCATTGTTTGAGGAATTAAACCCTCAGTTGCTTTCAAAAATGGCATGCTGTTTTGGAAGTAATCAATATCCAAATTATATGTGTGAGGAACTGCGTAAATGCCTTTGCATTCGTCCTTAATTCCTTGATGTGTTCGATTATTAAAGTTGTCAATTTTGTTAATTACATAATCAACCATTTCTTCACTTTGCCAAATATTGCCTCGTTTAATTTCTTTTGCCAATTCTTCGGGACGCTCTTCGTACTTTCTTCCAGTATATTCTGGACGGTCTTTGAACCATTCCATATTTCCGCCAATTCCAAACTGACGCTCAATCATTTTTGCTCGGGCTAATCGCACTGTGCTGTGACTTTCAACCATTCCCAAATTTTGCATCATTCCTTTTTCGTGCGTTAATCCAACGTGCATTAACTTCATTACTTTCAAATGATGTTCTTCAATATTAAATGGTGGCAAAACTATTTCTTTAACTTCGTTTTTGCTCATTAACCGACTTCTTTGTTGCTTTCCGTTATCACTTTTGTAGATTACTGGTTGCTGAGATAAGCCATATTTTAATATGAAATTGCCTAAATTATCTGCCAAAGAATAACTATCTGGGCGTTCGGTTATTGTTGGATAATGTCTAATTCTATCACCCGCCGAAATGTGTTCGCTTGCCCAAGGTCTAATTAATCTACCATTATGGACGCAAACACAATCATATTGGCTATGGTCATTTTGTATCATTTGCATCGGTTCGTAACTGGAATAATCATGACGCAATACCATTTCTTGCGTATTTCGGTATTTTACTGTGCCAAGATTTATCTTTTTCTGAACATCAGTGTCAACCAGTGGTTTAACCAAATCGATAAATCGGCGATAAGTAACTGTTTCTTTCCCTTCAGCTTCACAAATTACTTGATATTTTTTGTATGCTTCTTTATAGCCAAAGTTCTTTTTCAATTTGAAATAAGTTGAGGTTTTAGCACTGGTAACAATTGCCGCACATCTAAATAATAAAGCATCATCAACAATAGTTGTTCCCGCATCACATCTAACCTTTCTCTTTACCTTTTCCTTTACCTCAACATCAACCTCAACATTTTCCAAAAGTTCACTTTTAACCAACGAAGCATGTATCTTGTATTCATATCCACCAACTTCACGAGCAACTTTTTGCACTAATTGTTGCGGGTATTTTCCTCTGCGAATCCTTTTTATAATTCCATCCTCAGAAATTCCCTCAAGCTTTGAAACTGTTGCTACTGTTAAAAATTGGTCAATTTGTATCATAGTTTTAATCCAAAATTAGATTTGTTCTAAATTTCATTTATAACTTCTCTTATCCTATTAAGCATATCAGGATAGTTGTCATTAAGTGCCATGCTCAAATGAGGCTGTTGGATGTTAAGTTCGGGGTATTTTTCTCTCAAAATTGGCAATAAAGCAGTTTGGGGTTTCTTTTTCTTTATCAACAAAATTTTGATGTCAGTTGAAGATATTTCTTGATTCTCAGTTTTCATTTTCGTATTTACCATTTATTATAATAAATCATTAATCTAAAGGTATAAAATATTTATACTCTTTGTCAAGAAGAAAGTATAAAATCATTAAACTTTGTGAAAATAGAACAAGAAAATATTGCCAAAAGGATAAAACAACTGAGAGAAGAACTCGGTTTAAGCCAATTAGCGTTTGCCGAAATGGTCGGTGCTAAGGCTAAAATAAACGTCTCGCAATGGGAAACTGCACGAGCAATTCCAAACTACGTGCAATTAATTGAAATAGCTTTGCTTTGTAACACTACAATAGATTGGATAATAACTGGTATTGGCGACAGATATGCGTCAATTATCGTTAAAGAAATGGAGGAACGTTTCGCCCATCTGGAAGCAAAGACAAAGGAAGTCGAAAACGAAAATGCTAATTTAAGAACTCAATTGGCTAACAAATTAGTAAGCTATTCGTTAGTTTCAGAGCCAAAAAGTGATTATACAAAAAAGAAAAATAAGAGGTGATTATGAAAAAGATAGTGATAATTGGGGTTGTTGTAGTGGCGATAATAATGCTTGCTGGTTATATTGGCAATAGAGATAAAGTTTGCAAAAAGCATCTTGGACTTTTAACAATGGATAAAGTAGGTTACACTGTTGGAAAAGTTACAGAACGCGACGAACTTTTAAGATTGCTAAAAAATGGTAAATGTGACAAAATTGAAATAACATATTTTCTAAATATGGTTTATGGTGATGACATTCCTAAAAAGTTAGTTTACATTAAAAGCAAGAAACTGCTAATAGATATTTTTACCAGGACAGACGTAAAAGAAGCCTACACGGTTGAAAGCGGTAAGCTAATTAAGTTCTTGGAAAATGGTGGGAAGAATTATTCGGAACTTAATTAGCACTTGGTGGGATTCCACCAGTGAACCTATATTTTAGCAAGTTCGCAACTTCCGAATTTGATTCTTTTTCTTCAAGAAAAAAGTATAAATCCAAAGCAATGCAAATGCTCCATAATTGTGATGTGGTTAAATAGAATTTCCCACTTTCCATCCGAGCATAACTTTGCTGTTTGACCCCAATAAAATCGGCAACTTGCTGTTGTGAATAGCCAAGTTCAATTCGTCTATTTTTAATAAAGCTCGCAGTTATTTTGCGAGCTTCAAGTAAAATTTCTTCATTTATCATAAAATAGTCACTTCTTTGTTTGGCAAAGTTTGCCACATTGTTTTTTTGGAATTTGTGCTAAATTCAATCCTCATTGATGGTTGAATGTGTATATATGCCTTTGGCTCATCAACTGGAAGTCCGAAATCGCCGAAATATTCTTTATACAATTCAATTGGAATGCTTCCAAAATAAGAGCAAGATTTACGGCTAACCGACCATTGAGCCTTTAATTTCATAACATAATCTTTAATTTTGATTGTTAAAAATTCTGGATTTTCCGAAACTACTTTGTCAGCAATTTCATTTCTTTCGTTGTGGTTTGTTCCGCAGACACCTTCTTGGTGGTTGCCATTGATTAATGTGTTGATTTGTGTTTTCATTTCATTTCTCCTACCGAATTTAACTTGTTGCCGCCAAGATTAGTTTATAAGTTATCTTAAAGATGAAGGTAAATTCTTCATCATATTTCTTCTATTTATTTCGTAAATGTCACTATTTGTAGTGTCAATTACTATTGAATTTCTTAATTCTCTATCAGCAGAACGTTTCACAAATCTTTTATCTCTTTTGCTTTGTGTTGCTTCTTGCTTTTCATACATAGCTATAATTTGCTCAAATGACAATTTAGAACCTCTTGCTATTGATTTGTTTGCTTTTTCTATCATTTCTTGCTTTGTCATTTTGTTTTTCCTTAAAAAGTTAATCATAATTTCTATTGCAAAGTTACTACATAAATGTTGTAATGTCAAGAACTATTTTAAAATAATTTAAGAAAATTTTTTACTCCAAAACCAAACATCTAACGTCGGTTTCATTCCTGGATAAACTTCTTGTAACGGAATGAATGTAATGGTCAACACTATCTTTAATAAAGCGGTAACCTGGTGAGAGATATTCTATTTTAGAACTTCCAGAAATTGTAGCTTTTAAGCCACAAAGTGTTAAGTTTAAGCCCTTTTTGTAGTTAAAATGATTCGTTTTAATTGCTTCAAACAATGCCTCGTGAAATGATGAATAATCAACATAACTGCTTCCAGTAAAATTAGAAACCCTTGCAACATTTTCGCCATTGTTAACGTAAAGAAACACATTTAAGACTGCAGCTGCAGCAACATTTGTGTGAATGTGCATTGCTTCAACTTCGCTGGAATCATACATTGTTGCATCTTCAGCTTCAAATCTTATATTTGTTTCCGCAATTGTATCATCTCTATCCTTTGCATCAACTAAAAGACGTTTATTTGCAAAGCTCAAATCCTCACCTTCAGTTATAATATCGGGCAAAGTTACCGAGTTGTTTGAGCCGTAATAATCCTTTTCAATAATCTTTAGCTTAAAATCCGTTCCATCCCAAATTATACTTGGGTGGAAAAAGAAGTCATTTTTAATAGCATTTAGCATTTCAAAAGCATTCGCAAAAGCAACTTCGTATCTGTTGGCAATTACTCCCGAAGTCCATTGTGCATCACTCAATAAAACATCATAAAGATAATAAGGATAGTAAGTTGGTGAGGAATAATATGAGTATTTTCTTGCTAAAATGTATTCTATATCGGAAATTAAAAAGCTCTTCAAATGGCAATGTTGAGCCATAAATCTTAAATATGCTCTAACTCGGTTATAACCAACTGGCCCGTCATTTATTGAAAGAATGTCAGTTTCAAAATCCGCTATTTTATAATTGCTCAAAGTAGCTAAAGCACCAACACCATCAAAGATAATTTCATTTTTAAAGTTCTCACTTGGCTCAATGGATTGTTTATCAACATAACCAAAAAAGTATAAATCTGTACCATCAACAATTACAGAAACAAACAGATCGTTATTAATAAGCATGTCATAAATTGTATTTGTGCTATCATTATGCAAAACAAAACTACATTCTGGAGTATAATAATCGCCAAAGTTTATCTCAAAACCCTCTTCAACATCGCCAATTTCCTTAATACAATTTGGCAAAGTTACAGCTCCAGTATCGGAAAAGTCATAAAACTTAACAACAACCGTTCCCGCTGGCATAACAATATTTGGATGCGTATATACTTTCATAAATGTCTCTTAATCATAATTCTTAATCTTAATCTTACTCTTAATCTTACTCTAAATTCCAAAAGCCGTTCGCCGCGGCGAACGACTCTACAAAAAATCCTTTGCAACTTTCCGTCTTTGCGGTTTTCTTTCCCTCAACCTTTACCTCAACCTCAAAGTCCACTTGCCAAACTAACCAATTCTTCCTCACTTAAAGCTAAATACTTTCTAATAACTTTCCCTTTCCCAGCACCTTTTGTATTATGGAACTCCGCAAGCCGCGAAGTTCTTTCGTCATTGTGCCCAATTACAATTTCGCCTTTTTGAATATCAACACTTTGAACTTTAAGACTTCGCATCAGCGAACCACTCCACCACAAATCGACATGTTCCGCTGGTCTATCTAATTGCTCTCTAATCCATCTATAACCTTTAACAATTGCAACCCAAAGAGCTCCAGCTTTGGTCCTAAATAGTCGAGCATCATCACCATAAGCACCGCTTTTAATTCGCATAAATAAGTCTTTTCGCTTAACTGCACCCGCTGGCATAACAAATGGTTTGGTTGAATATTGATTAGAATTTGCAGAACTTCCATCAAGGAAAATTCCATCTGCAGTACGCTTTTTAATAATTACAATTGACCTCTGCCCAATTCGCATAAGAATTACATTACCAATTATTTCCTTAACAATTTCCTCAGCATTCGCCATTTTTATAATCTCTTAATCATAATCTTAATCCTACTCTTAATCTGTTTTTCACAAATTCCTTTGCGTCCTTCCGTCTTCGCGGTTTTCTTTCCCTTTACCTTTTCCTCAACCTCTACCTCTACTTAAACCCCGCAAACCTCGATTGTTCCAACGATTCATACCCGCGAGCTTTGTCATTTTCACGCATAAATCCCGCAAACATAGCAAAAAGAGTTTTATAAGCCCGAGCCAAAGCATCGGGAAAATCGTTATAAGGATGGTCGGGATAGCCCAAAAGTTGAGCCTTTCCTTCTTGCCCATCGGCGGATTTTGCAAAAGTTTCGGCAAAAAAGAGCTTACTAAATTCGTAAGGAATTGCAAGTGTTTGAATGTCAATATCCTTGTTACTTTTAATGTCAACTGGATTTATCGGAAGTTCTGGTCTATCTTTTACACTTGGATAAAGCTCTCGGAACTTCAAATATTGGTCTTGGTAAAAGTTACTTTCCCAATCAATTCTAATAATATGGTCTTCAAATCTTTCGTACAAATCATACATTGCCAAAAAGTAAGGTTCCCAATCAGATTGCCGAACATAACAATCTGGAATGTAAAACTTCCTTTGACTTGGAGAATAGAGCAAAACAACTGCAGCTTTATAGCAATTTGCCTTCCCACTCGCTGGGTCGCATCTTATAATTCCACGAGCATCAGTTGGCAGTTTGCTATATTCTTGCCAATGGACTCGCTTAAAAATTCCACCTTCTGGAGAAATTGGAGTTTGCATAAAGTTGCCAAGCCATGTCATCATTCCAATTCCGAGACCGACTCTCATTTCCTCTTGGGTTTTATATTTCCCAAATCTTTCAATCCAAAGAGGTTTATTCTTTTTAACATTCCAAGCTGGATAAACGTGTATTTCAAAGGCTGGATATTCAAATTTCCTATCTTCCTTTGCCATTTCAATAATAATGTTCATTGCCATTGTTCGGCGAGCATTATTCCCAAACCAAATTATTGGCGAATCTTCCGCCATTCTTGGAATTATATCATTATTAATAAACTGCAATTTCTCTTTACTTATTACAATATTTGCCGATTTCTTGTAGTTTTCCAAGTCGTCAATGTCGGCAAAATCGGGTCGGAACTGTTTCCAAACCCTTCCAGTTGGAGGAATTCCATAGGCAAATGCTTCAAATAATGTTCCCGCTTTGTTCCATTCGGTAGGTGCAACTGCAAATCTATTCTCTTCCCAACTTCCACGAGTTTTCAAATCGCCATAAAGGAAATTGATTCTTGGATTAAATTCAAATTCGAGCTTAATGGATTTCATATCCATCAAGCTCAAATCAATTGTTTCACACACTTTAATTATATAGTGCCGTTTTCCATAAATAGCACTCCATATCTTAAATATACGAAGTAAGGTAGTTTTGCCATGTTCTGGCGGTCCCGCTACAACATAAACCTTTCTTTTATTCCCATTTGCAAAGTTTACAATATCTTTGTGAATGGTTCCAAAAGGATATTTGAAATACTCTGGAAACACTTTTTTAGCGAAAAACCAAAACCCCGAAATACCTTTCGAGGCTTTTAGTCTAACTTTATCACGTTCAGCTTCAGTAATATCAATAACCAAATCAGCAAGCTGTTGTCGCCTTTCTTCAAGTTCAACTTCACGAATGTTAACTTGCTCTAATATTATGCTTAATCCATCACTCAAAATAAGTCTCCAAATTTATAGGCTGTTTCTCACTTCTCACTTCTTACTTCTCGCCGCTATTTAATCATTTTCAATTTAAGTGCTTCATCTTTAATTATGTTCAACTTACTTTGTTCATCGAGTCCAGGATTAAATCTATTAATAACAGCGTACATCAATTTCAAATCAAGCTGCCTTTCGGGTGACGTTTGCGAAGTTGCTCGTTTAAGAGCTGCGAAGTCTTTAACATTTTTCTTTTCCAAAAGTTCTTGTTTTAAGTAAAAGACGCGAACGTTTTCTAAATCTTCCTTTTTGAACTTTTCATAACGAGGATCTATTTTACCCATTTCGTCCTTTTGCAGACAATAAGCAAGTATTACTTTAAGGTCGTGCAATTGTTCAACTGGAATTTTCAACTTGGTTTCGCCAAACTCAACGCTATAATTACCATTCATTTCGCTACTAACAATTGCCATGTCAATTCGGAACACATCTTTAATTAGTTCTTGCAAATCTTCTAATTGAGGTGCGTTTCGGATAGCCATTAACTTATCCTCACGGTTGAACTCTTTTGAAAGGATGTTGGTTTGATGCTCAGTTAATCCTAACATCTCTCCAGCTTTATCGGCAGAAATGCCCATTGCCATTTCAGCAAAGAAAGCTCGTTTAATTTGTAGTTCGGGGTCTTTTTTAGGAATTCCCGCATCAGCTCTTTTCTTTCTACCAACACCATTTCCAACTTTGAAATTCTTTACTTTATATTTTAGTCCAGAAAAAGTAATTCCAAGTTCTTTTGCAAGTGCTTTTTTCTCTTCAATATTACCTCTTCCGAGTTGTATAAATTCTAAAATAATACCAACTTCTGTTTTTTTAATCTTTGCCATTTTCTGATTCCCATTTTTGCCAAGTGGTAATTTTGTACCAACATGGCGTTTGAATAAAATTTCACCATAGTTTCACCACGTTAAAAGTGATTCTAATACAGTGTTTCAACTCTCCAAATCACTTCCATAAATCCATTTGAAAAGTTAATGCAAGAACGCAACCAGTTTGTTTCCTTTCAATCCATTCTATGTTGTTAAATTCCCAACGATTATATTCCTCAGTTCCGTCAAATCTTTGAACCAATAACAAGTCGCTTGTCATTCTATCCTCAATTGTCTCGGCAAGTTGCATCACAGAATCTTCTGCAGCAATTTGTGTTTTAGCACCTTGCCCAATTACAAATAGTGTAATTTCAAATCTTGGAATCTTCCTATCAGCAAAATCTTCCAAATCTTTTGGAGGTGCAAAATCGTGAAGCATAAAACATGCTGGAGCTTTTGGCAAAGTGTTCTTTCCAAACTCACCTCGTGTAACTCTTTTATCGTTTTCGGTTTCAGTTGCCGAAAAGATAAATGGAGCTTCTTTTAACTTATCAAGACTTGCATCTAATACTTCCTTAAACATAATTACCTTTGAACAAATTGAATGAAACTTTCAAACTCTTTATACTTCTTTATATTAATAGCAACCTTTTGCATATACGTAACATCGTCAAAATCAAACTTTTCCAAAAGAGCAACTATCCGCTCTTTTGCTTCACCCATTGCAGCATCTTTTAATTCTTTATCATATTCATCATAATGCATAAGTATTTGCTCTTAATCTTAATCCTAATCTTAATCTTAATCTTATTCCAAAAGTCGTTCGCCGCGGCGAACGGCTCTACAAAAATTCCTTTGCGTCTTTCCGCCTTTGCGGTTTTCTTAACCTTAATCTCAATCTTAACCTAAATTCTTACATTAACTCAAAAGGATTCTTTCCACCGCCAAATGAATCTTCATCACTTTCGGGTGCGGAAATGAATTCCTTAAATTTCTCATAAATCTTTGCCTTACTCATCGGCAAACCAGCAGATGCCAAACCTTGCACAATGTCAACCCCCAATTGATAGTCTTCTTGGTTTTTGGGATAAATGTGAAATTCGGGATAGAAACCATTTGCTGGGTTGCCATAATTAAATGAGTAATCTCTCTTTACAATTTGATTAGTTACAATAGGCTTTGCTACTTTAATATCATGCAACAATTTATCAGCCCCAACTAATCTGTGAACTTCGCCTAAAGCTCTATTCCCTCCATTGCTGTTAACTTCGGTTGTTAATGTTTCGCCTCTTAAGTTAACAGATTGCTTTGCTTCAACATATTCTGCAAATTTCAAATAGCCATCACTATTCTTTTCCTTAGATTCAATAAATTCAATTTCAGTCGTTTTATCAATTATCGCCGATGCGTCGGCACCTAAATTTTTAACTGCATTTCTTAACACTTCAACCGCTTTATCGGGTGCAAAAGTGTCATACTTTCCAACACGGAGTGGTTGCCCAAACATTTCATTAAAATGAGCCCAATCCAAAATGTTATAATGCAAAAGTAATGTCAAGTACAAAAGCGGTCTCATCCATCCGCCAATGTAATTTTGCTGCAACCCAAGAAAAGGATTTGTTGATGAAACAATCAATGAGTCATAATTTATATCAAGTAGCAAAACACGTTCTTTGTTATTCATTAAAGCGGAAGCTTGGTTCTTTTCGGTTGAGCCAAATAGTCGCAAATCCTTTGCAAATGTTACCATAAATTCTTTATCATCTTTGTCGGCAATTAGCTTTAATAATCCATTTTTCTTCCCAAAATGAATAAAATCAATAACCTCAAAATTAGCTTTGTACTGGTTGTGATTGTTTAATTCCCAAATTGGATTTGTAACAGAATGCCCAAACATTACGCTATTAATAATCTGTTTCAAAACATCGTCAAAATTTGAATTGACTAAACGATCTGTTATTTCGTCACATCTTCGCAGCTCATCTTTATTCTCGGCATTAAGTCGGTGAGGTTTAATTGCATAATCCAACGAAAGAAAAGCATCTTGCCGTTTACCCATTAAACCAAGTAAGTGGTTCGAAGCTTGTGGAAGTTTTCGCAAAATGTCAAGCATCGGTCTTGGGTCAGATTCAACATAATTTAATGCAGTTCGCAGCTCGGCTGGTGACGGCAATAAGGCAGTCCGAAGTGGAGCAAAAGTATATTCTTTAACCTGAGTAACACCTCTATTTTCCGTTTTCTTTTCAACATTTGGCGGAGTTACCTTCCCAAATTTCGCTTCATATTTCCCAATTTTAATATTCATAATCCTACTCTTAATTCTTAATCTTACTCTTAATCTCCATAGCCGTTCGCCGCGGCGAACGGCTCTACAATTTTTTATCCGTTCTCACCAGTTCAACCCGCTAAATCCGCGTGCTATTTTCAGAACCTTAATGAAAACTACTATCCATCCTTCTATCCGATTCAAAATAATATCTATCCGTTTTATCACCAGTTGTTGAGTCAAGTTCAGTAACTAAATCTTGCTTCCCATCACGAACATCTTTCAAGAACTTATCCGAGTTCACAAAATTGCTTTTTCTAATTTCTAAATCTTGGTCCGAAACGGAATAGTAATTGCTCAATAAATCGTAAAGGACAATATGAGCAAGTGCTCTTTTGAAAGCATCAGTTATATAAGTGCTATCTGAAGCAAAAGGCATTTTGTATTTGTTGGAAAGCAAAGTGTTAGCATAACTACACGTATTAATAATAGACACTCTAACATTCGTTTTACGAACCTCATCGGTTTCATCAATAATTGTTGTAATGTTTTCCAAATTTTCTATACTTATATATGTAAGCAAATCTTTTTCGCTTATATAATAGCCAGTTAAATAGTCCATCGTTTTTATCCATTTTAATTATCTACTCAATTATAATGGATATAAGTAAATAATTCACAAACTATTTGTCCATATATGGAAAATAGAGGGGTTTGTCCATATATGGACTTTTATTTCTTGTAAAGAATAATTTTTCTCTTGAAATTTTGATTAAGTTTTTTTGAATCACTTTAAGAGTATTTTTCTATGCCAAAACTTATAGCAATTACACGAGTTGGGAATTATCCGCAAGGCAACATTACACCCGAAATGTTAACCGAAATGGTTAATTCTTACAGCAAAGATTTGCAATCCGCACCATTTATCACCGAGCATAGATCCTTTAACGAAAAAGGTGAATTGATTAACAATCTTAGAGCAATTGGTTGGATAAACACTTTAACAACCGATGGAACTTTCCTCTACGCTCTTCCCGAAGAAACAAATGATTTAGCATGGTACTTTGATGGAATTTCCTACCGATACGCTTCAATAGAAATTGAAGTTAAAGAGATAAACAGAAAGCCTACTTTATATTGTGCCGCAGTTGCTGTTACAAACTTTCCAGCCGCCAACATTCCAATAATAGAATTTAATCGTAACACTCAAGGCAGCCGTTTAATTGCTGCTTATAATCAAATAACTTTAACAAATAACAATGAGGAAGAAATGAACGAATTACTCATAAAGTTGTGCAAAGAACTCGGACTACCAGAAGGCAGTTCTGAAGCTGTCGTTTTTGCAAAGCTTACTGAAATGAAGAGTTTGGAACCAAAGCAAACTACTTCAGTTACAACTTCTGTTGATGAAGGTGCAATTACCAAATTAACAGAATCCGTTAATGCCTTAGCTGCAAAATTTGAGGCAATGGATAATACGTCTTTATCTGGCGAAATAGATAAAGCGATTGCCGATGGTAAATTTTTACCAGCCCAAAGAGAATTGTTGTTGCAACAATACGCTAACAACACAACTGGTTTCAAAGCTTTCGCAGATGTGTCTCCAAAAATTCAGTTAAATGCTACTCTTACAATTCCTAAAGCACCAAATGGTTCGCCATTGACTTATAACGATTTGTTAAGAGATGCAAAACTTTTTGAGCAAACTCAAAAGGATAATCCAGTTCTTTTTGGTCAACTAAAAAGTGATTGGTTAAAAAATCCTTCAAGCAAAAAAAACGAGGCTTAAAATGGTCGATGAATTTTTGAACCGCCTTGCAAGTGTAACTGGCAAACGTTATACCAAAGTTGAATTTGGTAAAATCATCAATGAAGCCTCAGCCGAAGCAAAAAAAACCGAAAAAGCTGAGAGTAAGAAAGCCGATAAATCTGATAAAACAGATATTATTGAAGCTGGAAGTGGCGAAGAAAACAACTAACGGAGTAAGGTTCTTTATGAACCTATTCCACAAATAATTAAGTAATTATTCATAAATCAAAAGGTATTAAAATGAAAAGAACGTTTTTCTTAGGAGTTATACTTCTATTGTTTACTGTAATGTCGGCAGTGGCTTTTGGCACTCCGCAAAGAGATGCAAATGTTTGCAACTCTCAAATTGAGGTTTTAGATGTTGCAATTAACAGCAACACTGTTATTGAAAGCTCAATTCAATTTCAACTTGAAAATTCAATTCAATTTGGAAACAACATCAACTATGCAACGGAGAAAGTAAGCATAATTGAAAATGATATTTCGCTGTTAAAAGCCGATAGCCCTTTAGCTAAGAGTTACATAAACAACGAAAGCCACAACATTATAATGAATGAACGATTGCGAAATAAAAGATTTAGCAATGTAATTAACCATTTAACGAGAAGGTAACAAAATGGCATTTTTAAAAGAACTTTGGACTTCGTTAATTTACCAAGCCCTTTATGAAGACCCCGATTTGAACATGTTGTTCAATCGCTCTTTAGAAACACTTGCCCGTAGCGGTGGCAGTAAGATAATAATTCCTACTCTTGGAACTGGCGTTTCAGTTGTTAGAACTGATAATCTTTCTGTTGGCAATGGTTTGCCTTTAACGGTTAAGGATGTAGATAAAGATTCGCTGTCTTTCGACGTCCTTGAATATTCAACTGATCCAATTGTAATTCGTAATCTTGATGTTGTGCAAAGCAACGAAAATTTACTTAATGCAAGTGTTCAGGAAATCAAACAAATTTTCAAGGAGTTCATTCTCCAAACAATTTCAACTCACATTATTAACGGTGTCGCATCTGCTAATAAAGTGGAATGGAATGGAACAACTTTTTCAGGTAGCGATTTGGCTGATATGGAAACCATTCTTGATGATGGTAATATTTTAGAAAGCGATAGATTCGCTATTCTTAAATCAGCAGATAGAAAAACGGTGCTTAGCGATACAAATCTTGCTTCGTACATGGCTACTCAACAAACAAATATCTTAAAAGGTCAGTTACCTGAACTTTTCGGATTTGGAATTAAGAAGTCAGCTCTTACTCCGCTTACAACTGCACTTGGTGCTATTGATGCAACTCCAGCTAACAACATTAAACGTAATGTTCTTGGCTTCAGAAAACAGCACATGCATCTTGTAATCCAAACTGATTTCGAAATCACTGGTTCTGAAGACGCTAAATACTTGGGCGGTGTTTATGCTTTCACAACTCGTTTCGGTGTTAAGTTAGAAAAAGATACTGCAGCAGTACAAAAAATTCAGCCATAGGTGAATGTGGATGAGCCAGTGGGCTATTTCTAATCCCTCAAGAAATAGCCCACGCATTTAATAATTTATGAGATTTTGGAGATGAAGTTTTTGAAACAATATAATAGCATAATAGGTATTCTCTTCCTAAATGGAAGCACGCTTTTTGTTACCTCAGCCGAAACGCTCGAGCTTACAAAACTATTATTACACATTACTCTTATTGTTATAACAATAATTTACACTCTCACAAAATTGTATTTCCTTTTCAAAAATAGAAACAATAAAGTAAATGAAGACTAATCACATTACATATAGCAAAGTTAAAGAAGTCTTTGAAAGCAAAGGTTATGCTTTCTTTAATAAAGGTAATTTCAATCTTAACATTTTTGGAATTAGAAATTTAAACACTTCTCCAAATCATTTTGATGACATTATCGGAATAGCTTTTCTAAACGAAAAAGGTGAGGAATCTTTAGTTCTATTCCCAGCAACAACCGATCCTGGCAGATTCTATTTGCTAAATCCTATGAACGTGAATGGAACTGCAATACTTAAAGAGGGACAATATAAATCAGCTTTCAAACTTGGGCTGCATCACTCAAGTTATATGGCTCTTACGCAAGCTAAAGAACTTCCAGTTTATCGTGACCGAAATCGTGACGAGCTTTTAGACCTCGACGATTCGCACATCACAATTGGTTTCTTTGGCATTAACATTCACCGAGCTTCAGAAATTGCTACTTCAAAAGAAGTTGGCAAATGGTCGGCTGGTTGTCAAGTTATACAATCGCCTACCGATTTTGCTTTATTCATTGCTCTTTGCAAATGGCAAAATAGCAAATATGGTAACAGCTTTACTTACACTTTGTTAAACGAAAAGGACTTTGCATAATGGCATGGTATGATTTTATAACTGGCGGAGCAGATAAATTAGTTAGTAGTGTTGGAAATGCTATTGATAGTTTATCAACAACCGATGAAGAAAAGCTTCAGTTAAAAGCAGTTCTTGAAAAACAAACTCAAGATTACAAACTTGGTGTTTTGAATGCTCAGAACGATGCCGAAAAAGAATTGACCGAACGCCTAAAAGCCGATATGGTTTCAGATAGTTGGTTATCAAAGAACATTCGTCCTTTGGCTTTGGCATTTCTAACAATTAGCACAGTGTTCTTAATTTACGCAACTATCTTTTTACTAAAACCAGAAGATGCAGTTTTAGTCGAGGCTTGGACTCCATTGCTTACAGCTTTACTAATTACAGCTTACTCATTCTATTTCGGTTCTCGTGGTTTTGAAAAATCTTTTAAAATAAAAAACAATAAAACAACAACTTAAATTGAGGTTATAAAATGGCATTTACAGCAATCACTGGTGTTACAAAAGCCACCACACAAAAATCAGCTCGTCAATTATCTCTTAAAGTAAAAGAGGATTTGGCAGATACAGCTTATACAGAATGTCCTCCCGAAGCTCTTAAATCCATCGTTCTTGATGTTGAAGGTGAAAACGATGAAGGTGCTTTTGGCGATAATACACTCGGTCAAAAAATTACTGGTAAAGTTATTCTTTACGCAGCCGATGCAAACATCCGAGCATTTGCTCACGAACTTGTTTCAAAAACAGTTAAAGCCGTAGAGCTTACAACCAACAGTGGTAATGCTTATACATTTGCAGTTGCAAGTGGCGTTACTCGTCCAGTGCTAACTTTTGCTTACGAAAAAGCAAATCTTGTTACTGAAAAAACTGCACCTACAGCAATTACATTGTTAGTAACTGGCTTCCGTGATAATTTGGTAATCAACTAAATGTCAATGTTTGGCGATAATATTACCCTTTCAACTGCGGTTGCAATCGATAATATTGCAACTGCAGTGCCTATTTCTAACGATAATGTCGCCACTTCATCAAATGTTGCAATTGATAATGTTGCACTTATTAACATTCTTATCAACAACTTGGAATGGATTGACGATAACTCCGATGGACTTGCTAACAACTGGATTCTAAATTATGGAACTCCAACTATTTCTTCGTTAGCACAAAGAGTTAATGCAAAATGGGAAGTTGGCATTGATGAATTCAGAGCCAAAATACAAAGAAATCATTCTGCCATTGTTGATATTCCAACTACTTTGCAAATAGTTTATGCATCCACAAAGAACCTTATTTTAAAAGAATCTGGGACCATAATTGCAACTCTTTCGGCAGATGAATTTGGCGAAGCAGAAATTAGCTTTATAGCAAATGGTAGTTCACTAACTTTAGAACTCGAAGACCCAACTTCAGTTGATGACTATTTCCAAGTATATGAGCTGCAATATTTTGTACAGCAAACGGATAATGTTACTGCCGAGCTTAGCTTCATAGAAAGCAATATTGCAATTAACAATTCTTTTAATCAAGATAATGTCGCCACTTCATCCAGTGTTGCAACTGATAATGTTGCTTCCGCTCTTGGCTCTGGTGTTGACAATATCGAAATAACATCACAAGAGGAATAACCATGTCAGATGGAATAGATAACTTAACCCAAAGCGATGTTGCAATTGCCGACTCTTTTTCCAAATCCGAAATTGAGCAAATTGATGTAATCACTTTTGCTACGCAAGACCACGCAATCACCGCTTGGGATTTCAACGTAAACTTTACAAATAACGATTTCAACACAAGCACATTAAACTTAGACTTGTAGAAGCGTTGCTTGCAACGCCAACAAATAAAGGAGATTAATAAAATGGGAATATTACAATTAAAACGTGGCGAGTTAGTAGATAAACCAACACTCGAAGAAGGCGAACCTTTCCTCGATGAAACTAATGGCAATTTAATAATTAAAATTGACGGTGTGGAAAAGACGTTTAGTCCAGGTAGTGGAGTTACGCCTAAGATTTTTCGCGGTAAGATTACCTCGTTGGAAATTGCCGCAACTTTAGAAAATACAATTGGCACTATAACCATCACTCCAGATGAAGCTCAAGGCAAGATTAGATTAGATTTACCAAATGGGACAACTTCAGATAAGGTGTTCGTTTCAATCTCAGAATGCGAAGATATAACAATGCCGACAAATGCAAGAACCTTTATTTACGCAGTAGGTCAAGATTCAACCCATGCATACGTTGTTATAGCTTCTTACGACCCTGTCAATGACGCTGTAACTCTCATATCACAACCAACTTTCATCGAAATCTTAGTCTACCCATAAGGCAAAATGAAAGCACTAATAATAGGAACAATTGGCGAAGAATCACACGAAGCATCCGTACGCGATGCTTTTGTGTTGGGCTATAACGAAGCTGGTGGTAACATTACTACAAGTGATGTTGCCGTTCATTCAGTCTTTTCGCTTAGTTTTCAAACCGAGTTTGATTATTGCAAAGCTAATTTAATTCCTATTATGGTTCACTCATACGCTGGTGTTGCAAGCAGAATTTCAGTTGCTCAAACAAACTATCCCGATGTTACTCTCTTTATGCCAGCGGGTGCAAATAGTATTGGCGAAATAGTTACTTTGGCAATTCCTCAAGTAATACCAATAACTGGAGCTGGAGATTTAGCAAACGAAACGGCGGATAATGTTGAGTTTATTAGTCACGACCCAATTGGCACGGACGAGCAAGATTATAGCTCATTTTCAAACGGCTATATTGCTGGACAAATTGCCTACATTGCCGACACGCTAAACTGCACAATTTGGGAAGCTCGCTTTAGAGCAATGCTAACTGGCTCAGAAAATGGTATTTGGCACGAAACAAATGGATATGGGTTTATAAATACAGCTAATGCAATTGCATACACTGGTAGCATTATGTCCGATCCTTTCATAATTATTGAAGAACCCGAAGAGCCACCAGTTGAAGAACCAACTGACGAAAGCAATTTAGATATTACCACAACTCAACAAGTTGATAACATTGCAACACGCAATTTCATATATGACTTTGGCTACAACCATCACAATTTAGATTTACAATTAACTAATAAAAATTACAACTTTAACTAACGTGCCTCGAGGGAACAAATGACAGTATTAAGAAAATCAACAAAAATCGATGACGTAACTTACAACGTAAATTATGGCTCACTAAAAGCAATTAACCAATTCAAAGAATTTATCGGCGAAGACAAATTTAACGAAATCGTCAACAATGCAACATCAATTGACATTCCTTTTGAGGAAGAGCAATACCAAGAACTATTAAACATCATTTTGGATAATAACGTAAATGCAACGTCCATCCCATACCAACACGCTGAGGCTCTGGTATCTTTTTTCTGCGAACCATTCGCTGGCAGATTATTGAAGCAAGCAAAATCTACACTGACTGGACTATCTTCTTTATTGCAAAATCTCGACCCCAAAGTAATGCGGACGGTGATGGAATCTATGCAATCCCAGATGAAGAATGGTACAAATTCCGCTGTAGAGAATTAGCGGACATGGACATAATTAAAGGAGAAGAACTTTACTCAACACTTACTCCAATAGAATTTGCAAAAGAAATTGGTTACAAATTAGCTCATAACGAAACTATAACAAATGCTCAAGAAAAGATTAAATAAAACAGCTTTCAAAAAGTCCCCTCTTGAGAGGGGATTTAGGGGTGTGTGCTTTGCTCTTACTCTTAATCCTACTCACGCTTTTAACTTTACGTCATTCCGCAATGCTATCACACGGAATCTTAATCTTTACCTTTACCTCAACCTTAACCTTTCGGTATTCTCATGGCACAAGTAACCCTTAAAATTAAAATAGATCTACCTGGTCTCCGCTCCGAGCTTGCCGAAGTAATTAAAGAAATTACCACTAAGCTCGAGCCAATTGGAACCGTGAACATCGATGCAGATACAAGCTCCGCAGTTGCTGGTCTCCAAAATGTTACTGAAGGAATTAACCAAACAGATAAAGCAGCAAACCAAACCCGCAACACTTTAGCCCAGTGGGGCATGATTCTTTCTGGCTATCAAGCAATGCTAAGTTCACTCCAACAAGCTTGGGATGTACTAAGCAAACCGCTCGATGTTGCTGGTGAGTTTGAGCAATATAATACACAGTTTGAGGTTCTACTTGGCGGAGTTGATAAAGCAGAAGCACGCATTGCCGAACTAACCGAGTTTGCAGCCAAAACTCCTTTCGAAATGCCTGGCATTGTTAAAGCATCGCTTCAGCTCGAAAATCTTACAAAAGGTGCTTTATCAACCGCTCCTGGACTAACAATGGTCGGCGATGTCGCGGCTGGCGTTAACCAACCAATTGAGGAACTATCAACTTGGTTCGGTCGCCTTTATGACGGAATCCAAAACAATCGTCCAGTTGGCGAAGCACTTATGCGTCTTCAAGAATTGGGAATTCTATCTGGCGAAGCTCGTGGAAAAATTGAAAGCCTACAAGAGGCAAATGAAGATAGTGCAGTAATTTGGAATTACGTTACTACCGAAATGGATAAGTTTAATGGAATGATGGAAAAACAATCCACTAATTATCTTGGACTAAAATCAACAGCATCCGATACCATAAATCTTCTTGTTGCCGATATTGGAAATAAACTTCTACCAACTGCAAAAGAAGCCACAACTGCATTTATTGAGTCAATTGAATTAATCCGTGAAAACATGGATGTCTTACTTTCACTTATTAAAACTGCTGGTGCAACATTCGTAGTTTATCAAATTTCTGTAAATGGTGTATCAATTGCAATTAGTGCCTACACTGCAGTTTCAAAAGCAGCTGCAATTGCAACTCGCATTTTTAATACTGCAATAAAGTCTAACCCAATTGGATTAATAGCAACTGCTTTTACTGGTTTAATTGTTTTACTCGGTGAACTTACCGATTGGTTCGGACTTGCAACCGATGAGCAAGATAGTTATACAGCTTCCACCGAAAGAGCTGCAGAAGCAAGTAGAAAACTGAAAGTTGAACTTGATGATATTAGAGAAATGATCAGTAAGCAAACAGATGACCAGCTCGCTAAATCAATTGCAACCTGGACAAAATTACTTGAGGAAGGTGGACTTGATGCTGATAGAGTTGAATTTTGGAGCAACTATCTTAACGAAGCAGAAAAGGAACTTGAACGTAGGAATGCGAATGGAATTAAACTTTCCAAAGAAGCTCAAGCATTAAAAGTTGAAGCAATGAAAGAAGGCAAAGCTAAAGAACTTGCCGAACTGGATTTGTGGTACAAAGAGGAATTATTAAAGTTCAAAGGCAAGGAAGATGCAATCACAGCACTCAAAACTTTGTATAATAAAAAGAGAAAAGATATTGATACTGAATTTGCAAAAATTGCCGAAAAGGATGCTACCAACTTAGAGAAGCTAAAAATTGAAGCAATGCAAGAAGGCAAGGAAAAAGAACTTGCTGAATTGGATTTGTGGTACAAAGAGGAAAAGACAAAATTTGCCGAAAACAAAGATGCCTTAGTTCAGCTTGAAATAATTTATCAAAACAAACGAAAATCAATTGATAATCAATTTTCCAAAAATCAAAGCGACCTCGAAGAGCTTAAAATTAAAAATAGAGCCGACGGATTGGAAGAGGAACTGCAGTTATTAGACTATCACTACCAACTCGACCTTGAAAAATTCAAGGATAACGAGGAAATGAAAGTTGAACTATTAAAGAAACTCGAACTTGATAAACTAGCCGTTACAAAAGATTTTGCCGATAAAGAAGCAAAAATTGCAAAGGCTAAAATCGATGAACAAAAGCAAGAATATGAGCAATTCATCCAGTCAATAGGAAGCACACTTTTAGATTCGCTTTCTTACGAACGTCAATACTCCGATGCCGAAGTTAAGTTGCAAAATCTCCGCTATAAAGAGGAACTCCAAGACCTTGAAGATTCACTTGCAAAAGGTGACATTACTCACGAGGCTTACTTGCTAAAACGTAAAGTCGCCGAAGAACAACAAGCCCAATATCTCAAATCAGTTGAGGAAGATAGACAAACATTTACTCAGCGATTTGCCGAGAAGGTTTATAACCAACTAATCAATATGGGTGCGGAATATGTTATAAAGTATGGTTCACAAAAGTTAGCCGAACTAATTGTTGATAAAACTTTCGAAACAACCAAAACTGCATCTGCAGTTGCTGGCGAAACAGCTCGAACCGCTGCTACAACAATTGCTGCTACCGAAAGAACAACAATCTTTGCTGCTGAAACTGGTACTCAAGTATTACTCGCAAATACAGCAATGGCTTCGTTAACACTTGCAACAATTGCTGCAATGACAGCTATTTCAGTTGCCGCTTCCACTGCAGCAACTTTGGTTTCAATTGCAACTTTTGGAGGTGCGGCAATCACTGGTGGAGCTGCAGTTGCTTCAGCTTTAGCACTCATTCGTGGATTGTCAATTGCAGGTTTCAAAGATGCTGGTTATACTGGAGAAGGTAATCCAAATGATGTTGCTGGTTTAGTTCATAAAAATGAGTATGTTTTCGAATCAGAGTTGGTTTCAAAGGAAAAGTCTCAATTTGAAATGTTGCACAAATTGCTCCGAAGTGGAATGAGCCTTTCACAATTATTTGGGAAAATGACTTCTATTTCAAGTCCCATTGTTCAGCCACAATTTGCACTTGCTGGAATTAGTTTAACAACTCCACAAATATCTTCAAAGTCAGAAGGTACTAATCAAATATTCGGCAAAATGGAAAGCTTGCTAATCAGCATAGATAAACGTCTCAAAACTTTAGAGTCAAAACCTGACCTTACCGATATTCCAATCAAAGGCGAAGCGAAGATAAAAAATAAAGAGATTTACATTGCTTTCAAGAAAGAAGAGAAATTGCAAAAAAGTCGAGGAATAGATGTCAACAATAAGTAGGTTCATTCAAGGTGAAAGCTATCCCGTGCTAAAAAGATATAATAGTTCAAATGTGCTTCAAGAAACTATCGAACTTCCCTATGTCGCCGATACCGACAGCTCCTATGTAAAACAGAAGTTCATTCCCTATCCCGATAACGAAATTCGCCAACATCAACTTTTATCAGGAGATGTAAAAGAAGATTCAGCCACTGGCTTCATTTTCGAAGCAACAATCCAATATAAAACCATTGCCACCGAATTACTAAAAGATGTGCTAAATTGCATAATCCAATCCAAACTTTCGGGCTATCTTAAACTATATCCTCGCAACGATTCCACCGCAAATTACAAAGTAGTCTATTTAGGCGACATAAACCTGGAATCAAAAACACGCTGGCTTCACAATGTAGGACTAAATTTTAGAGGTATGGAAATAATTACAAGTCTAACACTCGCCATTCCAAGCTATGAAATAGCCGAATAGTTTACTACTTTTGGCAAGTGCTTTTTGACAAAATGGCAGACTCGCAAGCGTTCGTTTTCGGTCAAATATCGCTTCACTAAAAATCAAAATATCGCTTCACTTAACAGTTGTCATTCAAAAATAATTTAGTTTTCTTGATGGGATGTGACCAGATGATTTCATTTTTTAGCTTTTAGTATTCAAAATAAGTGTAATCCATTATTAAGTATTTGCACAAATTTGTGAGTTACAAAAAATAGATTTAAATAATAAAAACAGAGAGGTAGTTATGAAAACAAAAACAATTATTGGAGTATTTTTTCTATTTTCGCAATTAGCACTATTTGCTGGAGTTCCTATTCCAAGAACACATAATCCATCATTACCATATTTCATGGAACCGATTAATTTTCAATCCGTTTTGTTAAACGTTTATGGACAGAATATTTCTGGTATAATTCCAGATAAATACAGCGACTTGAACTGGAATCCAGCATTTATTCTTCAAAGTAGCGGAAATAGCGTTTATGTTGATTTCAATTACCAAGGAGCTAATAATGTGTATTATCCATACAATATGGGAAGCACACCAGTTTCACCAAATTGGTACTACAACACTTCCGTCAATACACTTCAGCTAAATCCATTGTTTAATTTTGCTCTTGTGCAAAAAATAAACGATAAAATATCTATTTCGGTTATTAATCGCACACTATTTGATTATGGTCCATATAGGTCCTCTTCTTATGGAAGTAATTATAGTAACCTTAGCTCATCTTCAATAGAATATAATTCAGAAGCCTACGATGATTTGGAATTAACAACTGTTGAAGTGAAAAAAAATCAACAATCGGTTTGGGGCACACAAACAGAGTTTAATTTGGGATACAATTTTTCACCCAAAATTGATATTGGTTTGAAATTTGGGCACTATATTTTTCGTCAATCAGGTGATTTGAATGATTCAAGATATTCAAAACAACCACATTCATTAATTGATGAGTATAATAACGAAGATTTTAACATTAATGGCGATCAATATGAAATTGGAGCAGGAATTGTTTATCATTTAGATGAAACAACAAATTTAGGTATATATGCATCTTTGATGAAAGGAACCTCAACCGAGACAAATGTTGCAATTGATAATTCGCACAGTTGGTCTGAAAATGAGTTATATACTGAATATTATTCCATCAATAAATATAACCTCGCAAGTAATTATTCGTTTTCAACTGATGGAAGTAGCCCATTTTTGTCTCTAACTTTTCAAAAGGAATTATCATCAAGTTTGAAACTGAGATCATTTTTTAGCCTTAGACAAACTAATAAAGATATTTCTGGTTCAACTTCTTCAACAGATACATCATATTCTGACCGAACATACAATTTATATGACAACGCTACTAAGAGTTTTTACTTAACTAGAAATGAATCATGGGGAGAAGCGAAATACCTTCTAAATGGAGACGGAAAGGAAACAATAAATAATTATCAGTGGTTCGCATCTCTAATTTACCAACCTAAAAATGATTGGTCAGTATTTGCGGCAATTATGTTGCAAATGCAAAGTAAAGAAACAGAGATTAATGAAAATTCAAACTATTATAGGAATAGTGATTATGAACGCTATTATTATTATCCTAATACTCATAGCCAGTTCGACTCTGTATTAAAAAATTATTACTATAATTATTCTTACAAAAAATGGTCAGCAATTATACCAGTTGGTATTAAGGCTCATATTTATGGCGGATTTTCATTTTTAATAGGCACCGATTTACGTTTTGACCTTGTCGAAATAAATGAATCAGGCGATTTATTATATCCCACAAAAATAAATAGAATTACAGAAAATGGAGTAGTTGTTTTAGAAGATATTGAATTAAACCGTCCAGAAACTTATGACACATATAAACCAAATGAATTTAGTAAAACTTCTTCTATTCACTTTGGAGCATTTTATGAACACTCTTCTGGAGTAAATTTGTACGTTAAAACTGATGGCGATATTTTCAATAATAACTTTTGGACATTTGGCATTGAATATGGTTATTAAAAATTTAATCTTTAAGCCATTAGTTATAATCTTAATTTTTGCAATGCTTTCTGTTAGTTGCTCTACCATTAATTTTGCAACTAAGCCAGATTTATCAGAAAAATATTATATAATGCTTAATGATTCGGGGAAAAAATACCCATCAATAATTTCTCTAATTAGTGGCGAAATTATTAAATCGAACTATGTTGATATTCAAAACGATGTACTAAAATTTGAAAACAAAAATGATACTTTGTCTGTTCCAATAAACCAGATTGAAAAAATAGTGATTAAACGTGGAGTCGTGGCATTGGTATCAGGACTTGGATTGGCTCTAATTTCATTCGTTTTGGCAACAAAAATTGCGTTTAATAATAGTGCTGATATTGATAGCAGTATAAAATTTGGAGTGATATCAAGTATTTCTTCATTTATTTTCGGAGTTGGTTTTTGTGGTGATACAGAATATATTTTTAATGGTAACGCAAATTATGAACAATCTGAATATTATAAAAATTACCAAAAAATTAAAGCAAAACGAGATACAATTAATTTGGGAACTAACTGATTAGCAATTTTTATTAGCACAGAACTAAGAAATATAACATATACGCTATATTTCACTATATTTTTTTTTATATTTTGATATGGAAAATGTAAAAAAGCATATTGAACATTGGAGAAATGGAGCAGATGAAGCTATTGAAACTGCTGAAATTTTATTGTCCAAGAAAAAGATTGCATTTGGATTGTTTTCTGTCACTTAGCTATTGAAAAACAATTAAAAGCACAGTTTATATTTCATAATAATGATTTTCCACCTAAAACCCATAATCTTCTCTATTTTACAAAGAATATTGGTATTGAAATTACGGATGATATTAAATTGTTTTTTTCAGAACTAATGGCTTTTCAGATTGAAGGCAGATATCCTGAATTAACACTTCCAATACCAGATTATAAAAAAGCAAAATATATTTTGAAAACTTCAAAAGAGACATTAGAATGGTTAAGAAAAAAGTAAAGCAAATAAAAAAGTACCTTTCAGAGGTTGAAAAAAGTGGATTAAATATATCAAAAGTTTTTTTGTATGGAAGCCATGTTTACGGAACACCAAATGATAAAAGTGACATTGATTTACTAATTGTCTCACCACAGTTTGATGGTGAAAACAAAGATGAATTTGTAGCTAAGTTATGGTTAGCAACTGAATCCGTTGATTTCATAATTGAACCAATTGGAGTTGGTGAAAAATTCTTTAATAGTAACCAATTTTCACCATTATTAGATTTAATAAAGTTAAAAGGGCTGGAAATAGCAGCCTAATTATTTCCTCTTTGCCTAACAATTTCATAAAGTATAATTCCAGTTGCGACTGAAACATTAAGCGATTGAGTTTTTCCAAGCATTGGAATATAGATTAAATCATCACAATTATCTGCAACGCTTTTTCTAATCCCTTTCTCTTCATTTCCAACAACTATTGCTGTGGCGCCTTTATAATTAAGTTGTGTGTATTTTTTTGAATTATTTCCAAGAGACGAGCCATAAATCCAAAAACCATTCTCTTTTAACAATTCCATTGCTTGAAACATATTTGAAACTTGAGATATTTTTACGTGCGAAATTGCCCCAGCAGATGTTTTTTCAACTGTTTCGTTTAAAGGAGCGGTATTTCTCTCGGTAATAATTATGCCATCAACACCACTTGCTTCGGCACTTCTAAAAACTGCACCCATATTGTGAGTGTCTTGAATTTCATCCAAGATTAAAATAAGTGGATTTTCGCTTGTTTTTGCATTATTTATTAGCTCTTTTAAGTTCCATAACTTAATATCGCGAATAAAAGCAATAATGCCTTGTGTGTTTAATCCATCTTCGTGTTCTTTAAATTTGTTTGGTGGAAGTTGAGAAACTTTAATTCTGTTTTTCTTTGCCTCATTCAAAATTGAGTCAATTACTGTTCCTTTTAAGCCAAAAGAGAGTAAAATTCTATCAATTTCTTCGCCAGCTAATAAAGCTTCCAAAACTGGTTTACGTCCAATTACTTTTCTCATTTAATCTCCGCCAAAAGAATTTCTTCTTGTGAGCCATCTTGCATATTTTTTAAAACTGCTGTTCCGCGTTGAAATTCATCGCCACCAATCATTAGAACTTTTGTAGCTCCAAGTCGGTTTGCTTCACGCATTTGTGCTTTTACACTTCGTTGCGAATAATCGAACTCAACTGTATTTTTTGCTCTTAATTTTGTCGCAATTTCAAACACCTTTTTTGTTAGCTCTTTTTCGAGACGAACAATATAAAAATCAATCTGTGGTTGAGTTTCAGAGATAACTTTTTCATTTTCCATTGCAAGTAAAATTCGTTCAATTCCGGCGGCAAAACCAATGCCTGGAACGTCACGTTCACCAAGTTGATTTACAAGCAAATCATAACGTCCACCACCACATAAAGCCGATTGCGAACCAACACTTCCGCTAACCAATTCAAACGTTGTGTGAGTGTAATAATCCAATCCACGAACTAATTTTGGATCAACTTCAAAAGGAATTTCGGCAACTTGTAGCATTTCCTTAATTTCGTTAAAATGTTCAAGCGAAGCTTCATCCAAATGCTCAATAAGAGTTGGAGCATTTTCCATTATTTTTTGGTCGCGTTCATCCTTGCTATCAAAAAGTCTTAAAATATTTGTTTCGTATCTCTTTTTACTTTCTTCGGAAAGATTGTGTAAGTGTGGTTTTAAATAATCTTGCAAAATTGACTTATAATTTTCACGCGAAGAAGGAATTCCTAAAGAATTTATTTTTACCACAAAATTCGAAAGTCCTAATTTTTTTAATATTTGATAAGCAAGAATTATCATTTCGGCATCCAAAGCTGGACTTGTGCTTCCAAGAGCTTCGGCGCCAAATTGGTGAAACTGTCTAAAACGTCCCGCTTGTGGTCTTTCTTGACGGAACATGGGCGAAATATAGAAGAATTTATTTAATTGGAATTGTTTATCGAGCGAGTGTTCAATAAGTGCACGAACTACAGAAGCTGTCATTTCTGGTTTTAATGTAACGCTTGTTTCACTTCTATCAATAAACGTGTACATTTCTTTGCTAACAATATCGGTTGCTTCACCAATACCACGACTAAAAAGCCTTGTTTCTTCAAAAATTGGAGTTCTAATTTCCTTATAATTAAAGGAATTCATCGTGCTTTTTACAATCTCTTCCAAATTATACCAATTTGGAATTTCGTTTGGCAAAATATCTTTTGTGCCGGTAATGGCTTTTATCATGAATTTGAATTCTTATTTATTTATAAAGTTCTTCGTATTTATTGTCTTGTGTTTCAAATATTTGTAGAATTTCTTCTTGCGAAAATGTGTTGGCTAATTTTTCTCTTATATTTTCTTGATTCATTATTCGAGAAATACGGCTTAACATTTTAATATGTTGAGCAACCGAATTTTCATGCCCAACAAGTAAAAAAATTATATTAACTGGATTTCCGTCAAGAGCTTCAAAATCAACTGGATTTTTCAAAACTCCAAAAGCGGCAATCATTTCGGAAACCATATCCGTCTTTCCGTGTGGAATTGCAAATCCGTTACCTATGCCAGTAGACATAATTTTTTCTCGCTCAAGAACAACATTTCTAACTCTTTCAATATCCAAAACTCTTGGATCTCCAATAAAAGAATCAATTAATTCATTTAAAACTGCTTCTTTTGTTGTTCCAGTAAATTCAACTTTAATCTTGTCAAGTTTAAGTATTTCTAAAATTTTCATTTGGCATTAATCTTTATTTTTTGATTTATAAATTTAGTGAACGCGTTATTCTATTCCTATTTTTATAACTGTTATCTTAATAAAAAGAATTGAGTTTTTCACTAAATTTTTTACTTGCCTCAAATACTTCAATATCTTAATTTAGGTTCATAAATAAAATTTAACGAGGTTTTTATGGATATTAGAAACAAAACTGTCTTACTCTTTGGAGGTTGGGGTTTAGTAGGTAACAGTTTATCACGCAAATTAATTGATGAAGAACCCAAACAAATTATTATAGCTTCTTTAAGACAGTCAGAAGCTGAAGAACAAGTTTTTAATCTTAAACGAGATTACCCACATTTGCCCGAAAATTATTTTATTCCTTGGTGGGGAAATATTTTTATCCGACACGAATTTAAAGACACAAACCGTCTTGAACTGCTTGAGGATAAAGATACAAGGCAAATTATTTTGAGAGATACAATGGAAGAATTAAACGACGAAATTCTTCACAATTCTTCAATTTACAAATTACTTTCCGAATACAAACCAGAAATTATTATTGATAGCGTAAATGCTGCTACGGGAATTGCTTATCAGGATTTATACACAATGTATCGTGATATTCAGCAAAAAATTGCAGAAAATCCTGCTGCTGAAACGATGATTGCACTTACCGAAAAGTTGCTTTGTAATCAATATATTCCACAATTAATCAGACATATTCAAATCTTGTACGCTTCAATGTTCAAATTTGGAACAAAAATGTACGTTAAAATTGGAACTAGCGGAACTGGTGGAATGGGTTTAAATATTCCTTATACACATAGTGAAGAAAAACCTTCGCGAGTTTTGTTAAGCAAATCCTCTGTTGCTGGTGCTCATACTTTACTTTTATTTTTAATGGGAAGAACTCCCGAAGGACCTATTACAAAAGAGATTAAACCAACTGCGGCAATAGCTTGGAAAAAAATTGTTTATGGCGAAGTTTCGAAAGGTGGAAAACCAATTGAACTTATCGATATTCCAATTGAAAGCGCTATTGAATTAAAGGAAAATCTAAAATTGAAATTGGATAATCCATTTGCTGGAACTGGCGAAAACTTAAAATCGGTTTTTATAGATACTGGTGAAAATGGAACTTTTTCCAGAGGCGAATTTGAAGCAATTACCGCACAAGGACAAATGGAATATGTAACTCCAGAAGAAATTTCCAAAACAATTATTTACGAAGTTAAAGGCGGAAATACTGGACACGATATAATTAATGCGTTGGATAACGCTTCAATGTCACCAACTTATAGAGCAGGATTTATGCAAAATTTTGCTGTAAAAAAATTGGCTAAATTGGAAGAAGAACATAATACAGAAAGTGTTGCGTTTGAACTTTTAGGACCACCACGTTTATCAAAGTTGTTGCACGAAATAAATTTATTGCGCCACATTTCTAATTCAATGATAGATATTGTTGAAAAAGATGCAAAAGAACTTTCCGAAGCAACTTATGATCTTGTAAAAAACGATAATAAATTGCGTAGTGAAATAATTTCAATAGGAATTCCAATTCTTCTTCCAGATGGAAAATCGTTATTGCGTGGCAATTTAATGAAAATTCCTCCATTTCGTGGAAAAGAAGAACTTGAAATTACACCCGAAAATGTTGATTTATGGGCTTCTGAAGGTTGGATTGATTTGCGAATTTCCAATATTCAAAAATGGCAAAATCGCTTAATTGATTTAATGAACGAAGCCAATTTAATACCAGATGAAGATACCAGTTCTTTGCACGTTAGAAACAAAGAATATTGGAATAATTTTGGTAAAATTGATATTGGTAAAGTTGTTAGCTGGATTTTTATCCACGAAGAACACGGTTTACGAATGAAAGCCTAATTGATTATAAAATCTGGAGTAATTATTACTCCAGATTTTTAATTTCCCAATTTTTTGAACTTAATAAAATTCATAAAATTATCGAACCAAACTTTTTCCTCGTCTGTTAATGTTTTTTCAACAGAATCGTAAGCAATATTTAACCAACGCAAATTGGTATTTTTAATAGCATAAACTACATCGGCTTCATAATCTGATTTGAAAGTTGTGCTATCTTTTATTACTATTTCGCTAAATTTTATAACCGATTTAATACTAATAATATTTGGCATTTTAATATTATTACCAATTTTAATAAGTTCATCGGCAAAATCACTATAATTTGTGCATATTTCAATAGCTCTAAAACCTGCATTTTCGAGAATATGATTAAGTCTAAGATTTTTTAATTGCGAATTTGTTGCAATTTCCACCAATTCTTCCAATGATACAAAAGCTCTTCTTTTGCTGAGTAATCCTTCTTCATAATTGATGTCAATTGCACGTTTTACAGCCGCAGGAAGTGCCGTTTCAGCTCTATTTCGTTTATTTTGCTCAAGTCTAATATCTTTTACAATATCCAGCAAAACTTTGTATTCGCCATCTTTAATAAAATCTTCAATTGTTTTAATCCTTTTTAATTCTTTTAAGTCTGCTGGATTTACCTCTGTATCAACGGCGGAATTGTAAGCAGCATTACTTTTAATTGTGCCTCTCAATTTGTCATTTATCTCTTCTTGTGAAACAATTTTCAAATCAGCTTTACTTAATTTTAACACAAAATCCTTTAAAACTTCAATTTCGATGGTAAAAATATAAAAATCAGATTTTGACTCATTTCCGCCCTCCATTTTTTTTACTGTAACTGAATTACGAATATCAGCTAATGAAACAATAAATTGTTTGATTTTTGTAGCTTCGTTCTCAGGCACTTCGACAGATATTTTTTTAAATTCCATTCTTCCTCATGATAGAATATTCATTTAATCCAATTAAATAACAAAAATGATAGTTGTAAGCAATTATCGAATTATTAATCATAATTTTGATAGTAAGTTAATAATTTTTGCATAAATAAATATTTGTTTTTGTTTAATTTTTCATTAAAAAGAAACTTGCAATCGATGATTAAATTTTTTTTAATTATCTTTGTTTTTTAATTTTTTAATTGCCCCGGTAGCTCAGTAGGATAGAGCGTCGGTTTCCTAAACCGCAGGTCGGAGGTTCAAATCCTCTCCGGGGTACATTTTTAACTCAAAATTAAAAAAGAAAAATAACTGCAATTCCCAAAACCGATATAATTGTTCCCCAAATAGAAAAGGTTGAAAGTTTCTCTTTATAGTAAAATTTAGAAATTGGAAGCATTAAAATTGGAACTGTTGCCATAAGTGTTGAGGCAATTCCTACATTTGTGTTTGAAATTGCAATTAAACTTGCAGTAATTCCTAAATAAGGTCCTAAAATTCCGCCCCAAATAATTAGTTTGAATGCTATTTTGTCATTTTTGAAAACCCTAATTGGATTTTTTGCAATTCCTAAGACTCTGCCCAAAACAACGAGTAAAACAAGTGAAAAAATAATGCGTACAAATGTTGCAACAAACTCATTCATTGGAGCAAAATTGAAAGCTTCTTTTGCAAATATTAATCCAACCGATTGTCCTAATGCTGCAATAAGAGCATATAATCCACCTTTTGGAGTGAAATGAAATTTTTCTGCAGCATTCTTTTTTTGCAAAACAACAACTGCAAGTCCGAATGAAGTAATAATAATTCCTAATATTTGAAAGCTTGTTAAAATTTCATTTAGAAAAATGAAAGCAAGAATCACAGAAATTGAAGGAACGAATGACATAACCAACATTCCCAATCTTGGCCCAATTAATTGATAAGCCTTTAACATTCCTAAATCGCCAATAACTAATCCAATAATTCCACTTAAAATAAGATAAAAATATTGTTGCCAAAATAAGTCAAATGGCAACGAAAATAACAATATGGTTGTTAATAAAAACACAGATGCAAAGAAAAGTCGTCCAATATTAACATTAAACGAGCCAACTCTTAAAAGTGCCTCCGAAAGAACAATCGCGTTTACCGACCATAAAACTGCCGCACTTAATGCAGCTATTTCACCAATAAATATCATAAAATTCACAATTTAATAAATTCAAAAAAAATCAATTACATTTTAATCTTCATTATTTCGATAAAATACATTATTTTAAACATTAAAATAATGGCTTTAATTAATGCCAAAAACTAAAATTTTGTACTATTATGCAATTACACCAAAATAAATTATTTAATGGAACGCAATTTACTGAGAATATTCTTGGCGAGTTAAATTTAAATTATTCTACTTTTAGAGAAGGCAGAACGATTTACCGCGAAAATGACCCAACAAAAAATATTTTCCTTATTTTGGAAGGTGAAGTAAATATAATAACTCATGAAGTTTTAGAGGGAAGCAGACCAAATTCCAAAGTGCTTTCTGATGGTGATTTTTTTGGATATGATGAGCATTATTATTCTGTTACTCGTTATTCACGCGCAATTGCTTTAAGAGATACGGAAATTGTAATGGTTTCGATGGATGAATTAAATAATCTTATTGTTAAAGAATGGATTATAATTGATAATTTAAAGAATAATATTCATTTTCAGTTACCAGTAAAGAAGTTGAAGAAATCACTTAAACCTGAAATAATTCGAGCAAATTCAGCGGAAATTATACCAAACATATCCGAAAATGATATCAACCGAATTCAATCCGAAATTGTTAAAGCAAAATTAAATGCCGAAAAAGAGATTGAAAATCGTTTTTCCGAATTGCATAAAAAAGAAACTGAACTTCTTAAACTAAAAGAAAATCTTCATAAAGAAAAACTTTTTGCAGAACAAACTTTGCAAGAGGAATTACTTGAGTTAGAAAAGAAGGAACAAGCTCTTTTACTAAATGAAAAATCAATAGAACAAGTAAAAGCAACTGCCGAAATTACGTTAAAAAACGAACTTCGGAAATTGAAAGAAAAAGAAGAATCTTTACAAAGAAAAGCCGAAATTATTGAAAAAGACAAACTAAACTTGAATGATTCAATTGAAAAGGCAAAAGAACTTGCGTTAAAAGAAATTGAACTCATAAAAAAATCGAATCAAATTTCGTCACAAGCAATGTATGTTGACGAAATACTTAACAAAGAAAAAGAGCTCATTTTAAAAGAAAATGAAATAAATGAACGATTTAAGAAATTTGAAGAAAAAGAAGAGATTGTTTTAGCAAGTGAAAAGCTAAAAGTTGAATTAGAGGAAAAAGAGAAAGAATTAGATAATAAATTCAAAGAAATTGAAGAGAAAAAAGCTGCAATTGAAAAAGCATTAAAAAAGGAAGAAGCTTTATACGAAAAAGAATCCGAATTGGAGGATTTTGAGCAAAAATTAGTAAATCGTGAAAAATCATTTGAAGAAGAAAAAAAGCAAATTGTTGATTATTACGAATCTAAAATAAAATTTCTTGAAGAAGCTCAAGAAAATGTTGGCAACTTAAATTCAAGAGAAGTTGTTTTATCAAATCTTGAAGAAGAATTAAATGAAAAAGCTAAAATTCTTGAGCAAGAAAAAGAAGATTTGGAAATTCAAAAACAGCAAAATGAATTACTTTCCTTTAAATTAGAAGAAGATATAAAACTATCAATTTCAAAAGAACAAAGACTTTTGCAATTTGAAAAGCAGTTGATTGAAAATGAAAATCAATTAGAGTTAAGAAAAAAGGGATTTGAAGAAAAAGTTTTACAAAATGAAAGTAAATTAAAAGATTATGAATCATTGCTTTCAAATTTCAATAAAATTAAGAGTGATTTTGAGTATGAAAAATTAGAATTTGCCTCAAAAATAGCGCAATTTGAAAAAGAAAAAAGTGATATTGAGAGAAGATTAACAACTTCGGAAGTAAAACAAGCTTCTGAAATTGATGAAAATCTATTTAATGAAAAATTAGAAATATATAAATCAGATTGGGCAATTAAAGAAAACGAGCTTAAAAACGATTTACTAAAAATCGAAAGCGAACTAAATGACAAAGTATTAGAGTTAAAAGAAAAGGATTTAGCATTAGAAATAGCTTTAAGAAAGGAAGCTGAGTTAAAAGAATTTGAACAGCTTTTAGAACAACGAGCTGAAGAATTATCACGAAAAGAAAGCGTTTCGGCTGATACTCTTAGAATGCAAATGAATATTATTGAAAAGAAAGAACAACAATTACTTAAAAGAGAATCAGAAATAGAAAAGGATAGAATTCTTGCTGAAAAAAGGTTACTTCAAGAAACAGAAGCCCTTGAGCAACATGAAAAAGAACTTGATAAAGAACGACAAGAATTTTTGAAATCGATAACACAACTTACAAAAGCAAAGGCTCAAGAACATCGTGAATTGGAATTGGAAAGAGAAAGAACTCATGAAAGAGAAGTTTTAGAAGCGAACAAAATAATTGAAAGGAATTATGAAAATTCCTACAAAGCACAATTTGAAGCACCAGTTAAACAACATATTGAAACTCCACCTGCACAAACTTATGTTCTTAAAGAAGAAACTTCGCCTCGATTGCCAGCAACTCTTAATATTCAACGCGATAGAACAAAGCCATTCCAACATTTTAAATTTGAATTTATTTCAATAGTTATTGTCAATTTATCACGTTGCACATCTGATAAAGCCGTTAATTTTAAAACATTTCTGAATGAAGTTTTTGAAAGTAATAGCAAAAAAATAATCCTCGATGTGTCATATTCCGAGTTTTTGGATTCAACTTTTCTTGGTGTTATGGTGGCTTTTCTTAAACAATTAAGACGAAATGACCGTGAAATGAAGGTGATTGTCGAACTTTCCAAAATGACCACAACCACTTTTATCCTTTCTGGTTTGGATAGAGTTTTTACTTTGGAAGAAGATTTGAACGCTGCTTTTTATAGTTTTTATAATGGATAATTCATTTCAAATTTGACTTGTTTAATTATTATTTAAACATTTTATTTTTTTCTTTTTATAACTCTTCTTTTCGTACTTTTGCTCAAATAATGAAATTATATTTGTACAATTTTACTTTCTGTAATAACTTTAAAAAATTATTTTGGATTAAAAATGCGCCAAACGCCATACATTGCAATTATTATTTTTGGAATAATCCTTTTTTTAATTGATTTTTACGTTTTTAAAGGGTTTAAGAAAATTAAATTAAATCTCAACAAAACAATTAAAACAATTTTAACTATTGGCTTTTGGATAGTTCCAATAATAACAATAGCAGCTCTTTCCATTATGATTATTTTTAGAAATAATGTAAATGCCGAAAGTGTTATGGTTTATTTTAATTACTTTAGTGGAACATTTCTACTCTTCTATATTCCAAAATTGATTTTTTTAATTTTTAATATTTTGGATGACATATTCCATTTTATCAAATTTTTATTTCATAAATTAAAACACCGAAAGCTAGATAACTCAGCAAAAAGCAAAATTTCGCGAAGCACATTTCTTACTCGTGTTGGGTTAATTATTGCTGGAATTCCTTTTATTTCAATAATTTATGGAATTGGTTGGGGCAGATTTAACTTTATTGTTAGAAAATCAAATCTATTTTTCAAAAATCTTCCATCTGAATTTGATGGATTCAAAATTGTTCAAATTTCCGATTTCCATCTTGGAAGTTTTGTCCCGAGCAAAGATAAAGTGGAAGAAGTTGTAAAATTAGCAAACGCACAAAATCCCGATTTAATACTTTTTACTGGCGATTTGGTTAACAATTTTGCAACTGAAATTGAACCTTTTGTTAAAATTCTATCAAAATTGAAAGCAAAACATGGAATGTACTCAATTCTTGGAAACCACGATTATGGCGAATACGTGCCATGGAAATCGCCAGAATTAAAAGAAGAAAATGTTTTTAATATTCTTAAACTTGAAGAACTGATAGGATTTAAAACGCTCTTAAATTCATCAACCAAAGTTGAAAAAGGAAATAGTTCTTTTTCGTTAATTGGAGTCGAAAATTGGGGTCTTCCACCATTTCCACAATATGGTAACTTAAAAAGTGCAATGGAAAATGTAGAAAATGATTCATTCAAAATATTAATGTCGCACGATCCAACTCATTGGGAAGCGGAAGTTACAAACAAAACCAATATCGATTTAACACTTTCTGGTCATACACACGGTGCACAATTTGGAATTGAAATTCCAGGTTGGCGATGGTCTCCTGTTAATTTGCGTTATAAACATTGGGGCGGAATTTATAAAAACGGCAAACAAGTTTTAAACGTAAATACAGGAATTGGATTTATTGGCTTTCCGGGACGAATTGGAATGCCTCCCGAAATCGGATTAATAACGCTTAAAAAAGCTTAAATACAGCAAAGCACTAAAATTAGTGCTTTGCTATTTTTGCTCGTCTAATAATTACTTTTTCCCAAACTTTTCCTGTAACATAAGGTTCAGTTTTTAACCATTCTTCTTCCAAAACCTCTTGCGAAGGATAATCGACAAACATAACCGAGCCATTCATTTTTCCACTTTCATCCAACAAAGCTGACGCAAATAGTAATTTATTTTCATCAAATAATTGCTGAGCATTTTTTAAATGTGCTTCTCTAACCGAAAGCCGTCTATTAATTGCTTCTTCATCTTTTCCGTCGTAACCCAAAACAACAAATTCCATTAAAAATCTCCAAAAATATTAGTCAAAATAATTAACTTGAAACGTTCAAAAATAATAATAAATAGTTTATAGATTTTTCTTTTTCTTAATGGATTATTATTTAACCAATTATCCCTATTATTTTATTCGTTTTTCTTTATAAACACCAAAATATTTATGGTTTTTTTAGCCTTAAAAATAAATCATAACAAATTAAATTTGTGCTTAATAAATAGCATACTTAAATTACTAATTACAAAATCGTTATTTAAGCAAGGCTATTTATGAGCAATATTTCTGGAATGAGAGACTCGGCTGATTTTTTATTCGAGCAACAAAAAACGCTTGAGGCTTATGTTATTTATGACGAAGTTTATCGCCAAATTTGGAATTCTATTGGTAGTATTCAAGACGGGCTTACTGATTTTTCCAAAAAATACCTGCCAAAAAAAGTTATGACAAGCATAGAATTTAGAAATCACTACATTTATGATGTTTCGTCAACTGTTTTTTATCAGTGGTTCAAAATGGATTGTGACCAAATACTTAATGAGTTTATTTTTACATTAAGTGGTCATCTAAAATGTATAAGTTATTCACGCGATTTGATAAACGATGCCCCCAAAGAAGATGTTTTAAATGAATTTGTTCTGCTTTATACACTAATTAATTACAGCACGGATGAAAATTGGGTTGACCAAATTTTGAAATATATTCCACCCAAAATGGATGCAAATAATGTTGATAGAACTAGACCAAATTTGTTGCAAGTTCATACCGAAAAACGATTAACTAAAATGTGTACTCAACTTTGTGATACCGATTGGAACTATCTGAATTTTCTGCTAATCGATTATTTAGTAAATAAAGGCGATAAAAACGTTCAATTTCTTAATAAAATAATCAAATCTTCTGGAAAGCGACCTTCAAACTATACGAACAACTTCAAAACTCATAACCAATATGAAAGAAGAGAGCGAAAAGAAAGTTATGAAAAGTTTAATGGATACGAACGCTTTGAAAGATATGAGAAATATGAAAAATATACATCTACAGAAAATAAGAGATTTGATGCTAAAACAGCAACCGAAGAGCAAAAATATATCCATTATGGAAAATTATTAGAGTTGAAAGGTACTGTTCAGAAAAAGGAAATAAGAAAAAAATACATAAAATTAGTTGGGCAATATCATCCAGATAAGGTGGAAAGTCTTGGAAAAGATTTACGCGCTTTAGCCGAAGAACGCACAAAAGAACTAAACGAAGCTTATGAATGGATTAAAAACAAATATAATTTGTAAAGATTGCTTATGAATAATTTGGCTAATTATTGATGAAAAATTTAGATTTTAATCCAAGTAAATCAACAGAAGATTTTAGAAAAAACTACAAATTGCACGATATTGCCGAGTTTAGCGGTAAAAATTTATTAACTCAATGGGGATTTACCTGCAACGAGTTTGGCGAAGATAATCGGTACAAAAAAGTTTGGGAAAAAGGCGAAGACAAACCCGATTCAATTATTTCATATAAAGACAAATCAGCGCTTCTTGATTGGAAAGGCAAACATGGCTCAACTTGGTTGATAAATGAACGTGCATTCAAATCATATCAAAAATGGAGTGAAGAATTTGGTTTGCCTGTTGTTATTGCATTTTTTGTAATTGGCAAAAATGACGAGATTATAAGTCGCAATTTTGCTGTTTTAGGAATTCACTCGCACTCTGTTTCGCCAAACAAACAATGGGATAAAAATAGTACAATTCAATTTCAGAAAGATATTCCAATATTTAGCAAAGCCAATTTGTTAAATATTGTCTTTAAGTAAAAAACTGGTTTATTTTACAAGAAAAACCCAAGTGAAAAATAAAATGTTGGGTCGCCGCGCACGACTATTTTATCCAATAATTTATTTATTGTAAAACTTCTTCCATAACCAAAATCAATTGGACCAATTGGACTGTCGAAAGATAAAATTGCACCAACTCCGTGTTTAAAATGAGCAAATCGCATTTCTTCTTCTCTTTCCCAAATTGAACCAAGATTATATAGAATAGAAAAATATGTATCGAACAAAATTTTAAATGGTGGTTTGTATCTGTATGTTAATCCGCCAACAATAATTTGTCTTCCACGATATTCATTTTCTCTAAATCCAAAAAACGATTCCATTCCGCCAAAGAAAAACTGCTGACTTAAGGGCAAAGTTTCATCGGCAAAGCCAATTTCAAATTTTGGAATTATTGTGTGATTTGGAGTAATTGAAAAATAATTTCGATAAAATAACGCATATTTGATGTATGATTCATCGCCAGCTATTAGCTGTTGAGCCGTTTCGTAATAAGTGTGCAGCAAAATTCCAGATAACGGATAAGGATATTTATCTTGAGTGTCTATTTTCATACTAAAACGAATTGCCGCGAGATTTTTTGAGTAAGGAGAAACAATTTCGTTTGTAAGATTTAGAACTTTATTTTTTTCAAATCTAAATTCAGCAATAAGATTTCCAAACTTACCTGTTTGCATTCCAAGGCCAACCGAAATTCCAAACAGTTCTTGTCGATATTCGCCACTATTTGAACGCGAAAAAACATTTTCGCTTTGTTGTGGATCATCAACGTATGTATAAATATTTTTTGCGTCGTAATAACCCTTAATTTTATAAGTTAGATAAGTATCAAAAATTCTGTTGGCTTTATGTTCAATAAGTACCAACTGATTTCTTAATCCTCCCGAAAAATGAAAACCAAATTCAGTTCCAGTTCCAAATAAATTTTCATTTCTAACATCAATAATTGGTTGCAAAAATCTTTCGTTATCAACAGTTAAACCCAAACGAGCAATTCCTGTTAACTTATCTTCGACACTAACTTTTAGAATGTTTGTTTCATTATTTTTTTTAATGTTTATATCAACCGAATTAAACAGACCCGTTGTTCTCAAATTTTCGAGACTTTTGGACAACTTTTCCGAAGTTAAATATTCACCTTCTTTTATCTCAAGCTCTCTAAATATTAACGGATTGCTACTTCTCTCATTTCCTTCTACCAAAATTTCGTCAACAATTCCTTCATCAATAGAAATTGAAAGCTCACCATTTTTTTCATCAAAATTGATTTTTTCAATTTCAGCAAATGGAAATCCAATATTGCGGTAATAAGATTGAATTTTAATTAAATAGTCTATTAAAGTCATATTACAGTAGAAATCGCCAATAGTTGGAATAAGAATATTCTCAATCTTCTCTTTATTTAACTCTTCTATTCCAATTAAATTTATCTTTTTAACTTTAGATTTTTCAATTGTATCAATTTTTATAAATGTGGAATCTTTATCATATATTAATTTGGTTATAATATCAGAATACTTTCCAGTAAGTAGTTCGTTACAAATTTCGATATAAATATCTTTGTTACTAATCTGCTTTGAACCATTAAATTTACTTGCAATTTTGTTTTCTAATTCGGAATTTGGATTAAAAGGATACAAATTATTGAAATATATTAAACTATCTGCGATATTTTTTATTTGCAACTCATGAATGTCATTTCTAATTTTGCTAATTATTTTGGTTGTTTCGTCATATCCAATTTGTATTAATGTATCTAATAAGGTAAAATCATCACTTTTTTTGCCACCTAAATCTGGATCAATTATAATATTTGCTAATTTGAGATTTTGTTCAGTAACCAAATTCATTGGAATGGAAACAATTTGGTCAGCAACTTTTAGAGGTGTGTCTAAATCGTCCTTTTTCCTTAAATTGCTCGTCATATTAACGGCAATAATATAATCGCTTCCAATAGCTTTAGCAGCTTTTGTTGGAATATTTGCAACTAATCCACCATCAACTAAAAGCATTGAATCAATTTCAACTGGGTCAAGTAGAAATGTTACGCTTGAACTTGCACGCAATGCTTGCGATAAAGAACCTTTTTCAAGAATTACCATTTCGCCAGTTGCCAAATCGGTGCTAACAGCTCTAAATCTGTATTTTAACTCGTCAAAACTTTTATATTGGTGAATTGGAGCATTAATTGCATAGTTGTTCAAAAAATTTTGGAAACGCTGTCCCGAATTAAACGCTGTTGGAATAACCGGTGTAAATCCATCAATATCAAGAGTAATTAATGCAACATCTTCTGTTATTTTTTGATCAAGATAAAGTTCATTTCTTCTTGTTTCTTTTGAGGAATAAAAATAATTCCAATCAATAGATGTAATAATTGAATCCAATTCTTCAATAGAATATCCAGAAGCAAAAAGTCCGCCCAAAATACTGCCCATACTTGTTCCAACAATTGATTCTATTGGAATTTTGTGTTCAACTAACGATTTTAGCACGCCAAGCGAAACAATTGCACGCGCACCGCCTCCGCTTAACACAACTGAAACTTTTGGTAATATTTCGGGAACTTTAGCAGTTAATCCAAAAGGAAGTTTTTTTGAAACTAAAATTGGTTTAATTGTAAGAGTATCTTTTTGTGCAAAAGTACTTACTGAAAGTAATATTAATAAAATTACCGCTATTTTAATTTTTTTCATCACGGTAGTAAAAATAGAGAAAAGTTAACCTAAAATTAACTTTTCTCACTTAAAATTCTATTTTCTTTTTTTAATATTCTGTTGAGCTTTTTGCTTTTCTTCAGCGGCTGCCATCATTTTTTGCATAAATCCTTGTTTTTGGTCTTTCTTTTCAACTGGAACAAGTTTTTCATGACTTTGCTTTTTATTAATATAATATTGTTGAATAATTGAAAGCAAATTAAACATCATGTAATATAAATTAAGTCCTGAAGAAAATCCCATAAACATAAGAGTCATCATTATTGGCATCATATAAATCATTGCTTTTTGAGTTGGGTCTTTTACAGTCATTTTTTGCTGCAAAAACATTGTAATTCCTAGTAAAGGAGCAAGAATTGAAACCTGATTAACATTTACTAAAGGAATTGTAAAACCTAATCCAAAAACGTAATCTGGCGAAGCTAAATCTTTAATCCATAAAAATGATTCGTGTCTAATTTCGATAGCAACATTAAAAAACGCAAAAAGTGCAAACAAAATTGGCATTTGTAATAACATTGGCAAACATCCACCTGCTGGATTTATTCCATAAGTGGAATACAATTTCATGGTTTCTTTTTGAATTTTTTGTTGGTCGCCATTATATTTTTCTTTCAATTCAGCAATCATTGGCTGTAGTTGAGCCATTCTGCCCATGCTTTTATAACTTTGTTTAGTAAGCGGAGAAAGTGCCAATTTGATTAAAATTGAGAACAATATTATTACAATTCCATAATTTGGAACAATGCTATGTAAAAATGTAAACAACGGCTGTAACAAATATTCCGATATTGGACGAGTAATAAATTTTAATCCAAAGAAACTTCCAAAATCATAAATTGCATCATAGTTTGCATTATACGATTTTAAAGTATCATACTGAACTGGCCCAAGATAAAGTGAAAAATTATCCTTTTGATAATCCAGTTTTTGGAAAGGAATTTTTAATGCTGCGCTATAATATTCTCTATTTCCTAAACCTTCAATATTTACAAAAGAACCATTTATTATAGCTCCCCCATCTGAAGTTGGATTTTCTTGAGCCAAAATCATTGCAAAATATTTACTTTTTATGCTAATCCAATCAATTTTACCATTTACGTCACGTTCAACTGGCTCGCCTTCGGTATCAGCATCAATAATAAAATGCTCGCCAGCGGAATAAAATGAAGCGTCGGAATATTTAGCAGTTTCAACTGAGTTTAATTCCAAAAAATTCATTCCACTTGCCCAAACTACATCGTAACGTCTATCGCCAATTATTGAACTCATATTTATTAGCTCAACATTAAATTTTGAACGATAATTGTTTCCGTAAAAAGTGAAATTCTTTTTAATAACTTTTTCACCTTCAACATTGTATGAATAAGAAATTTTAAGCGAATCTGAACCAGTAAGTTTGTAATAATTTTTTTCGAATGAAGCAGAAAAATCTAAATTTGAAGTATTAACTTTGCCTTGTTGAGTATAAAAAACGATGTCTAAATCACCACCATTTGTCTGGTTAAGCAATTGAACGTGTGTGTTGTTAAAATCACTTTCTTCAAAATCATCATAATACCAAGTTGCATAATCTTTTAGATAGTATTTTTTAATTTTACCACCTTTGCTCGTCATTTCAATTTTTACAAGGTCGTTTTCAATTGTAATAATCTCGCCTTTTTTATCAGTTACCGAAAACAATCCATTTTGGGTTGAATCGTTTTGTGCGGTTAGCAAAGTATCTTTTACTGAATTTTTAATAGAATCCACTGGTTGGGATTTATTTTCTGATTTAACAAGAGTTGAATCTGCTTTTGATGCGGTTTGTGGTTGTGGCTCAGGAGAGTTAAAATAAAGCCAAACTACAAGCACAAGTCCCATTAAAACAAAAGCTAAAGTTGATTGTTTATCCATTAATATTTTCCACTATTTTTTCGTTTCTATTAAAATCTGTTTTTTAATTTTTTCTAACAATTCAACTAAATCAAGTTGAACGTAATTCAAACCTAATTTTGGTGTTGTTTTTTTGTTAATTGAGTTCGGAGAAATCATAATAAGAAGAGTTTTTTCTTTAACAATATCTGTTAAAATATTTTTATTTAGACGATAGGATACCCGCAACAATCGCTTCACTCTATTTCGCCAAACAGCATTACCAGCTTTTTTATGAACAGCAGTTACAATTTTAATTGTTCCAGAATCATCTTCACCAAAACAAAAAATAGCCTTTAATTTTCGGCTATTTGAGTAAATTCTTTTCCCGGAATTGAATAACCGGGAAATTTCATTTTTCTTTTTGATTCTTTCGCTTTTTGAAAGACCAAAGGTTTTCAAGACTAATATTCGTCACTTACTGTTAATCTTTTTCTGCCTTTTGCTCTGCGTCTTGAAAGAACTGCTCTACCATTTTTTGTAGCCATTCTTTCTCTAAAACCATGTTTGTTTCTTCTTTTTCTATTGCTTGGTTGAAAAGTTCTTTTCATAATATACCTACTTCATTAATATCGTTACAATTTAGAAAGCAAAATTAGTTAATTAATTCAAAAAATACAATTATTTAAATGCTTTAAAAAACAATCATTTATCATTTAAAGACGGCAATATTTTTATTTTTTAGTGTTATATTTATTTTGGTATTTAAAAAATGAAAACTTATTATAAGATTATTGAAATATTTTAATTAAAAAGATAAAATTATGCAAAAACAAGATTTAATTAACTCAAAGTTAGTAATTGGAATGATTCACTTAGATGCTCTTCCTGGAACGCCAAAATATTCTGGAAATGTGCAAAATATTATCGATTTAGCAATTTCGGAAGCAAAAATTTATAAAAGTGCTGGATTAAAAGGAATTATGATTGAAAATATGCACGATGTTCCTTATTTAAATAATTCATCTGGACCTGAAATTACTGCTATTATGTCAATAATTGCATATGAAATTAAACGGCAGACAAATCTTTTTGTTGGAATTCAAGTTTTGGCTTCGGCTAATAAAGAAGCTATTGCAATTGCACATTCCGCAAATTTGGATTTTATTCGCGCCGAAGGTTTTGTGTTTGCACACGTGGCTGATGAAGGAATTACGCAATCAAATGCTGGAAATATTCTTAGATATCGCAAGCAAATTGGAGCTGAAAATGTTTTGGTTTTTACGGATATTAAAAAGAAACATAGTTCTCACTCAATTACTTTGGATGTTTCTATTGTGGAAACAGCAAAAGCTGCCGAATTCTTTTTGAGTGATGGAATTATTATAACTGGCTCTTCAACAGGTGCTGAAACTGATGTTGATGAATTATCCTCTGTTAAGCAATGCACAAAACTTCCAGTAATTATTGGTTCTGGAATTACTGCTGAAAATATCGAAAAATATTATAATTTAGCCGATGTTTTTATAGTTGGTTCTTACTTCAAAAATGATGGAAGTTGGTTAAACGGTGTTGATAAAACAAGAGTTAAACGATTTATGAACAATCATGCTAAATGCAGACTTAAGTAAAATATTCGTTTTTTTGACATAAATAGCATAAAAAAATTGAAAAAGATTTTAACAGAAATTATAAATATGAATAATAACTCAAATTCTGAAAACGACGACAATTACGAAGCAGAAATAAATCCTACAATGCCAACTGGAAAAGCCTCTTTTTACGGATTAATTGTAGTGTTTTTTCTTTTTCAATTCGGTGGTGGAATTTTGTTCCTCCTAATTTTTGGTTCCGATTTAACAAAAGCAAACATAAACGCACTTAGATTATTTAACGTTGCTGGGCAGATTTTGTTCATCCTCGCTCCCGCCATAATTCTTGCCAAATTGGTTTATGTTGAAAATATTTCATCCATTTTGCGTATAAAAATTCCAAAAATTAAGGAAGTTTTTGTCTTTGTTTTAGGACTTGTAATAATAATTCCACTTTTGCAGAGTTTAATTTACGTTCAAAATTATATAATTCAGCAATTAGCTGAAATTTTTCCATTTTTCCAATATTTAAAAGATTTTGCCGATGATTTGGACAAAATGATGGAAAGCACTTATGGAATTATTTTAAACGCTAATTCCATTTTTGAAATGATTTTCGTTATTCTTGTTGTTTCAATAACACCAGCAATTTGCGAAGAAGTGTTTTTTAGAGGTTTTACACAAAAAAGTTTGGAGTTTGCAACAAAACCACTTTGGGCAATTTTATTAACTTCATTTGCTTTTTCACTTTATCATTTTAATCCTTACGGAATGATTGCACTAACTACTTTGGCAATGTATCTCGGATTTGCTGCATTTCAATCAAAATCCATACTAATTCCCATAATTCTCCATTTTATCAATAATTTTATATCAGTAGTTTCATACTATATTTGGGGAAATGAAGAACTTATAAATACAAGCATTGTTAAACCAGAAGAATTTACATTGCATATTTTTTCCTTTATCTTACTAACAGCATTATTTTTTCTATTTTTGTTTTATGTAAAAAAGAATTATCATAAGTTTCAATAATATTGGAGGTTGTATGATTTGTCCAAATTGTGAATACGAATACCACAGAGGAATTTCTGTTTGTCCAGATTGTGGCGAAACGCTTGTAACAAAAAAGGAATTTAACGGTAATTTGGTTAATCCAAAAGATTGGATAATTGTATATAGTTGCGCCGATAGTTTGGAAGCAAATATGCTAAAATCCAATTTGGAAGGTGCCGAAATTGAAGTGCTAATTTTAAACCAAAACGATAGCAGTTTTCCAGTTGTTGGCGATTTATCGGTTACAAAATTACTTGTAAAAAAAGATGACGCCGAAGATGCCGTTGCAATAATCAACGATATTAACGACGAAAACATGTAATTAGCAAAAATTCAACTTTTTAGAATTATTTTTTCTTAAATATGAATTCGATTTTAAACAAATCAAATTCACTTTTACAAAGGAATATTGTCTTTTATGAGTAACAGAATAACCAGAATTTTAGTAGCCATTTTGGCAATTCCAATTTTGTTGGGATTAACTTATTTGGGCAAAATACCTTTTCTTATTTTTGCTATTGCTATTGGACTTGCATCTTATATCGAGTTTTCCAAAATTGTAACTAAAAAAAACATATTTATATGTAATGGTGTTGGAATTATTTCTGTTGCAGCGTTAATTCTAAACTCATATTTCAACTTATTTTCGTTCAATGTTTTCTTTCTAATCTTGTTTCCAATTCTTTTATTGATTGAGCTTTTTAGGAATAAAGAATCCGCAATTAACAACATTTCGGCTAATTTGTTAGCAATTTTTTACACGGGATTTTTTACATCAACTATTATTAGCATCCGTGAATTTTATAGCAATTCGCCAAATGAATATATTTACGGCGGATATATTATTATTTCAATCCTAATTACTCTTTGGATGACTGATTCGGCAGCTTATTTTATTGGAACAGCTTTTGGAAAGCACAAATTGTTTCCGCGTGTTAGTCCTAAAAAAAGTTGGGAAGGTGCAATTGCTGGATTTATTTTTGCCGCTATTTCGCTTATTATTCTAAAATTTGTGCTTCTAACTTTCCTAAATTGGATTAATATTTTTGCATTTACAATTATTATTGGAATTTTTGGTCAAATTGGCGATTTAATTGAATCACTTATTAAACGCGATGCAAATGTTAAAGATTCATCCAACCTAATTCCTGGTCACGGTGGAATTTTTGACAGATTTGATTCGCTACTTTTTTCCGCTCCTCTTATTTATCTTTATTTAATTCTATTTCTAAAATAACTTGGTATTAAAATGACTTTTTTGCGTAAAATATTTGCATTTACAATAATTTTAACATTTTTTTCATTTGGTCAATCAGTTCAACAATTTGCAAATATTGGCGATTTACAGCTCGAAAATGGTAAAACACTGCTAAACTGCCAAATTGGATATAGAACTTTTGGAAAGCTAAATGCCGATTCGTCAAATATTGTTATTTATCCAACTTGGTTTGCTGGCACTTCAGAACAAATAAATGGCTCAATTGGAGCTAACAAATTAGTTGATGATTCAAAATACTTCATAATTGCAATTGACGCTTTGGCTAATGGAATTTCTACATCGCCATCAAATTCTGAGTTGCAAGGTGGAAAAAACTTTCCAGAAATTTCAATTTTAGACATGGTTAACTCGCAACATTATATGCTAACCAAAATTTTTAAGTTCAAGAAAATTTATGCAATTATTGGCGGCTCAATGGGAAGTATGCAAGCTTTGCAATGGATTGTAACTTATCCCGATTTTATCCAAAAAGCAGTTCCTTATGTAGCTTCACCTCGTCGCTCAACTTATGATATGTTAATTATGGAATTCCGTGAAAAAATGATTGAATCGTATCAAAAACTTGGTGCTGATGATGATTTTATAAACATAATGATAAATTACACAACCGAGCTTTTTTCTCGTTCGCCTGAATATAGAATTGAACATACATCTTTTGACGAATTTCCAAAATATCTTGAAAGCATCGAAAATCGCGAACCTTCAAAAACATTTACAATTGAAAATCACCTTGCTCAATTAAAAGCAATGCAAAGTTATAATATTTACAAAAATTTCAATAATTCTGTTTCTGAAACTGCAAAACACATTAAAACCGAAGTGCTTTTCATTTTGAGCAAATCGGATATGTTGCTTAATCCAAAACCAGCTCTCGATTTGGCAAATGGGCTAAATTGCAAAGTACTTATGTTGGAAAAAAATTGCGGTCATCTTGCAATAGGCTGCGATTTGGCCAAATGCAACGAAGAAATCACTAGTTTTTTATCAAGCCCAAATAAATAGTTTTGAAACGAATAATTATTGTTTGCATCAAATTGCAACTATAATTCTAAAAAGTAAGGAAATAAAATGACAGAACACAAAGCAGTTGTAAAACAAGTGAGAGGAATTACTTTTGTTGGAAAAACAGACGACACAAATCATTGGGTAACAATGGATGGTCCAGATAATTTTGGTGGAAGTGGTGCTGCAATTCGTCCAAAAGAGCTTTTATTACTCAGTCTTGGTGGTTGCACAGGCGCTGACGTAATTGCAATTTTACAGAAAAAACGAATAAAACTTGACGATTTTCAAATAAACATTTCGGCAGAACAAACCGAAACTCATCCAAAAGTATTTTCAAAAATCAATTTGGAATACGTTTTTACTGGCAAAGATATAAAAGACAAAGATGTTGAACGTGCTATTGAACTATCCCAAACAACTTATTGCGGAGTAACTGCAATGCTTCAAAAATCCGTTGAAATTACTCACAACTACAAAATTGTTGTTTCTGAATAAATTGTACTTTTTTTTAAATATTTGTAAAATTAGTACGAAAATATTTATTTTTCAAATAAATCAAATTGTAGGGAACGAAAATATTCGTTCCCTACGTTAATTTTTATTTTAATAACATCAATTTTCTTGTTTGTACAAAACTGCCACTTTGCAATTTGTAAAGATAAATTCCGCTTGCCAAGTTGGAAGCATTAAATTTTACTTCGTAATTGCCGGATTTTTGTCTTTCGTTCACCAAAGTTGCTACTTCATTTCCAAGAATATCATAAACCACAAGTTTCACATTTGACATTTCACTTTTCACATTATTTGGAATTGAATATTTAATTGTCGTACTCGGATTAAATGGATTTGGATAGTTTTGCTCCAATTTGTATTCTTTTACTATTTCGGCTAATTCTACTTCCACAACATCAGAATATTCATAATTTCCATCAAAATCGAGCTGTTTTAAGCGGTAGGTGAGGTTAAGACTGAGGTTGAGTAAATTGTCTGTAAATGTGTAATCTTTTGGACTGTTTGAATTTCCGTGTCCTTCTACAAAACCCACAACTTCCCATTCACTTTCACCTTTCTCCTTTTGCCTTTCTACTTGGAATCCATAGTTATTTACTTCCGTTGCTGTTTGCCAAGTTAATATTACATGACTACCACATATATTAGCTGCAAAGGATGATAATTCAGCAGTCAAAGGCAAACTAGGGCTGTTTTTAAGTATAACTGAACTTTCTCCGCAAGTCCATAATTCATCTCCGGCAATTGAAACTGCCATTAAATTTTGTGTTAAATTAGTTTCTAATTTTGCCCAATTATTACCGCCATCAGTAGTATGAAGAAATTCACCATTATATCCAACAATATATCCATTGTTATTATCATAAAATTGAATATCATTAAGTTCTTCTGTTGAAGGATTTACTGCAGGAGTGTTCCAAGTAGCTCCTCCGTCGGTTGTTTTATATATTACTCCACCATAACCTGCCGCAAAACCGATTGATGTTGAAATAAAATATACAGAATTAAGGTATCTCCCTGAATAAGAGACTTGAACCGGAGTTGACCAATTTGCACCTCCGTCGGTAGTTTTTAAAAAATAACCTATATCATTAGCACCATTTCCAACTACAAATCCATTTAGTGCGTCCATAAAATAAATACTCTTTAGCCATTTACCGTCTATAGTTTTTATTAAACTCCAATTAGCACCACCGTCAGAAGTGTAAAGAATTTTTCCGTCACTCCAATTAAGGTGACCAACGGCAAAACCGGTTGTAGCGTTAGTGAAAAACACCGAGTTAAGACACGATACATTTGTATTTGTGGATGAAGTCCAATTAATGCCTGCATTTGTTGTTTTTGCAATAAATCCCAGTGAATTGTCAATATTTACGCCAACCGCAAAACCAACATTGTCGTCCACAAAATCAATTGAGTAAAGAGTTTTTGAATCAGAAAAATCCTTATTTAGATTCCATGATAATCCGCCATCGGTAGTTTTTCGAATTATTGCAAATAAATTATCTGCATCAGTATCCGAACCGGAAATGTAGCCTGTATTTGAATTTAACATATCTATTCCATAAAAGGACAACGTTGCACCGGAAATAACGTTCCAGTCTGTTCCGCCATTGGTAGTGCTAATTATCCTTCCGGTTTCACCAACAGCAAAAGCGTCATTTCCCGAAGTACAAAAGACGGATGAATAATTTTTATTATATCCTCCGCTCCCATTAACTTTTCCTGTCCAAGTTCCGCCTCCGTCGATAGTTTTATTGATTGCATAGTCATTTGCTATAAACCCTATAGCATCATCAATAAAATAAATTGAATTTCCGCCGTGGGGCCATGAAAGTTCCCACGAAGAACCTCCGTCACCGGAAACGTACAAATTGCCACTTGTTAATGCAAAAACATTTGGTGCATAACCGGATATACTGTTAAAATTGTTAACTCCTGCAGGAGAAGATGTTGTTTCAATCCACCCGTAAACATCTTCATAATCAGAACATTCTCCGGTTTCCGGATCTATTTCCCCTATACATTTTTGTTCACCGGTCGCTTCCCATGCCCACTCAGAAGTCGGATTTTTCATTTCCCAGGTGCCTCCTCCGTTGGTTGTTACACAAATTCTACCGGCTTCGCCAACAACATATCCTGTTGTAGTGCTTGAAAAGTATAATGAATAAATGTCGAAATAATCGATTATTTCATCTGTATAATCATTTTCATCTCCCGTCCTGCTTTTCTTTACCATATTACTTGTTTGTGCCGTCCAAGATTCACCGGTATCTGTTGTTTTATATAACACACCATCTTGCCCTCCAATCCATCCGGTGGAGGAGTTTATAAAAAAGACAGAATACAAAACACCAACCGCATCGGTTGTTATTGGATTCCAAGTACTGCCCCCGTTAGTAGTTTTTAACACTAAACTATTGCCGGCAACCTCACCCGATACTGCAAAGCCAATCTGCGTATCAACAAAATAAATTGAATAAAGAGTTAATGCTGTGCCTGAAACTTGTTTTGTCCAACTGTCGCCGGCATTAGTTGTCTTATAAATGCTACCATTATTTCCACAAGCAAAACCTAATGAATTAGATTCAAAGTGCACAGACTTAAGATGTTCAAAACCGGCTTTTGGATTAAGCAGTGTAAAATCTTGGGAAAAAACAATTGTAGCCGACATAACTATAAATAAATAAAGAATGATTAATTTCATTTTGGTATTTCCTGTTTTGTTAATTTTTAAGTTTCATAACATTATAGTGATAAATACTTGCTGTTATAATTTTTATAATAGAATATTTGCAATCAATAATATTATCGTACTTAAAACTAAAGTTTAGTACTTAAGCTTGATTATAAAAGCTTAGCTGTTCGTTAATCATATTATTTTACTTTAATAGTAATAATTTTTTTGTTTCAGTAAAATTACCTGATTGTAACGTGTAAAAATAAGTTCCTGATGAAAGTTTTGAACCGTCAAAACTCACCTCATAAAATCCTGCATTTTTTAACTCATTTACTAAAGTTGCTACTTCATTTCCAAGAATGTCATAAACAATAAGTTTCACTTTTGACATCTCACTTTTTACATTTTTTGGAATTGAATAGCTTATAGTCGTACTTGGATTAAACGGATTTGGAAAGTTTTGAGATAATTCATATTTGTCAGGTGTTTCATTATTTAACGTAACTTCAACAACATCAGAATATTCAAACTTTCCGTCAGTGTCGATTTGATTTAATCTGTAGCTGTAATTTCCACTTTTTAGCGATTTATCAGTAAAAGAATAATTTTTAGGAGAATTGCTATTCCCGTGCCCCTGAACGAAACCTACTTTAATCCAGTTTTCGCTTCCAGCATTTAGCTTAACACATCTTTCAATATTGAACCCATAGTTATTCACTTCCGTAGCTGTTTGCCATGTTAATTGTACATTGTTGTTTACAACTATTGCTGTAAAAGAAGTTAGCTCAACCGGAAGAGGAGAGCCGCCGGGATTTTGCCAATCTAAATATGGATAACCATTATTTATTTCATCCCCCATGTTCCAAATTTCAGTACTCCAGCCGGCATTTGTGAATGTTGATTGCGATTTCATCTGTTCCGTTGTCTTTCCTGTCGCTCCTTCGTTATTTGCACCACTCACATTACCAGCTATTCCATCTGTTTCCACATTCCAGAATGAATTTGTCACAGCATTTGCTGCAGCTCCATTATTGCCGATAAATCCGCCAATTTTATCTCCTCCGAGGGTAACAGAACCTGTCGAGTAACATTTATCAATAGTGCTTTCTGAAGAAATGGAAGCAACGAAGCCACCGCAATATCCTTTTGTCTCATTGTTTACATTTCCAGTTGCATAACAATTCGTTACAATAGCATTAATTAATCTTGAGACCAGTCCACCCCCGTAAAAGTTAACAACGGAACTACCAGAGTAAGAAACTGAGGCTGTGGAATAACATTTATCTACTGTAGAATTGTCTATTTCACCTGCGAGTCCACCAACAGCAGCGGTGCCGCTTGCAGTACCTGTACTTGAGCAGTTAGTCAGATTTGTGTTGTCATTGAATCCAACAAGTCCTCCAACAAAATATTGTCCATGAATATTAATTGAACTTAGATTTAAGTTACTAATGGATCCTCCAAGTGTGTATCCAAAAAATCCTATATAGTCTGTAGTACCACGGTTGATATATATATTAGAGATACTATATCCATGACCATTATAAGTTCCAGTAAATTTAGTTGAACTGTTTCCGATTGGGGAAAAACCATAATACCCGCTGCCTCCATCTGAATTTAATGTAGATGTTGCAGAAGCGTTGATGTTATTTATCTGTTTAAAATTTCTATCCCAAAAACCGGTATTGGAGCTTATTGAATTTAGTTGCTCTAAAGATTCAATAAGAAATGGATCAGAAACTGTTCCGCTTCCGGAACCGGAATAAGTAATAAAATTTAATTCATCTCCGTAGGAAGTTCCTATAGTATTAATTGCGTAAGCACGGACATAGTATTTTGTATTAACAGTTAAACCTGTAATTGAAGATGTGAAACTTCCAGTTCCGGTTCCATCAGTGGTATGCAAATTGGCAGTAGTAGGATTAGAACTTGTGCTCCAGCAGACACCTCTTGCAGTAACTTCAACACCTTCTTCCGAAGTAACATTACCTCCGGATGTAACCGATGTAGGCCCATCATTTGTAACAGAATTTGTATTAACTATTGCTAGAGACATACCAGCCCTACGGGCTATAATAAATTGACCATCGCTACTTACGTTATTGAATGTAAAGGAATTATCAGAAATGTTATAGCTTGCTGCTGAAGTGACAACTTCCCAATTCCCGGTTGAATTATATTCACGCTTGAATAAGGTAATAGAGCCAAGGTTGTTTTTTTCATCTTGTGTAACACTCTCGGATATGATAAAACTTAAGTTAGCATCACATGAACCACTTCCATATTTGTGTACAACCCAATATTGATTATTATATGTTCTTGTAACTCCTGAAGGAGAAGCATTAGGAGCGTATTCTATTTTTGTTGCCGTGTAAGAATCTGTGCCTGTTTTACTGTTTACGTACATCGAAAAGTCAGTTGCAGTAAAAGTCACATTTCCTGAAGATGAGATTGATTGTGTGTTACTATGACCGCCTCCTTTGGGTATAGTTGAGGTAACCCAATTAGAATTACTCATGTTAGTAAGGGTGCCATCCATACCAGCTTTTCTATCAAGAAGTGAAGTTCCCGAAGATTCATTAAATTGCCAATAACCTACTAAATAGGATGCCGTTTCGGATGATGTAAGATACATATCTTCACGAATTTGTTCAGTAGATCTTGCTGTTCTCCACAAACGCACTTCATCTAGTAACCCATTAAAGTAATTACCACGTTGATCTGAACCAAATGTAACAGGATCACTATTCTCGACGTTTGCAACAAACGCACCGCTTAAAGCAGGTTCTACACCATTAATGTATATTTTTTTATCGGAACTGTTTCTTACAACAGTAATATGATACCATGTATTGGCCGTTAAAATATTAGGTGCAGTTCTCTTACCATCGAAATAAATACCTTGATATGGGGCCTCAGAAGTTAAGCAGAGCCTAATTCCCCCCGAGTTGCCTCCTGAGAATTTGGAATAAATTCCGCTCATTGAAGCAAATGATTTCGGGTTAATCCAGACTTCAAGAGTATAATTGTCAGTTAAGTCCATCGCACTATAATCAGTAATATTTACGTAATCGTTGGTGCCATCAAATTCCAAAGCTCCCCCCGGAAAATTATCAGGAATAGAAGTTGTCCAATCCCAGTCAATGTCATTACTTATTCCACTGTAATAGAAACCGAGCCCATCATCAAATGCTGTTGGTGAAATATTAATGTAGTACCTTGTTCCCGAAACTAGAGTAACATTCATATGGACTGTTATATTTCTTCCGTTAACAACCACGTCTGAATTTGTGCTGGAAAGTTGTTTAATAACTGATCCACCTTGGGCAAATAAAGTAATATCTCCTCCGTGAGGTGTAACATCTCGATTAAAACTAAAAGTCAAATCCGTAAAATTCATATTTGGAATTTTATTTCCATCGCGTGGTGATTTGTCTGTAATAACAAGTATTCCATTGGCTTGTAATTCATAGGCGCCAAGATCTTCTATATTATTATAAAACCTATTGGCACCAATAATATCTGAAGTTCCAATTTCAGTAGTTGTTAAGCCGGAGCCGGAATTAACACAATCAGATGTATTCTGCAAGCTGTAAGGATTATCCCCTGTTCCAACAAAACTTGGATCTGTAGTAGTTGTGTTAGTTTGAGTTGAAACACCATTGCCGCCAATACCGGTAGTATTTGACCATACTCTACAATTTGTGAATGATACGGTATTATTTTCACTAGCGTAATTGTAGATTGCATATTCGTTATTAACTAAAATGGAGTTATATATATTCACTATACTTGCATCTCCAATTTTGAGAGCTTCGGAGCAGTGAGCGATTGTATTATTGTATAATTTTACAGTAGAAGCATCTGAAGCAAATCCATCGTGAGAATTAACAATAAGATTATTATAAAACTTAACAGTCCCGCTTCCCTGATAGGTATACATCCCGCATTCATTGTTATTTTCAAAAATATTATTACGTGCAATCATCGAAGAATTATCGCATCGTATCCCTCTGCTGCTGTTATTATAAAACTTGCAGAATTCAATTATAGGGTAACCATATTGAATGTATATTGCCGCGTTATTGGTGCCGGTTGCACCTGTTAATTGAAGTCCTCTGATAATACAATTATTTGTTATCGAGGCACTGGTCATCATAATCATGGTGTTTGCGTTTGAGGAACTTCCATTTAATATACACCGCTTGGAATCGTAGCCTGCATTACTCCAGCCGGTTCCATCACCATCATCCGAAGTTATTTTAATATTTTTACTAATAGTAATTACAGTAGATAAAGTATAAGTACCATACTTAACCAGTATAACATCTCCGGCCGCAGAAGCATCATGCGCAGCTTGAATTGTAGCCTTTGCAGCACCCCAGCTTTTACCATCATTGACGTTGTTACCGTCTGTTTTTACATAATAAACTGTCTGTGCAAATAAATTTTGAATTAGTATTAGGGAGAGAAATAGAAAAAATTGTTTCACTTATACCTCATTAGTGTTATAGTAATTATTAAGAGTTTGCCCTATAGAGAGCAAATAATTTATCAGAAAGTTATAATCAAACGGCATGTTTGAATTGTTACCGTAACTTGTAAGAAGTGTAATGTGTGCTGAAGAATTATTTTTTATTCTTTCTGCCATTACAATTCCACTAATACCTGTCATTCGAATTCTCATTAATATACATCCAAATAAAAATTTTGATTAGTTATCAATTGTATTTTCACCATCTCAAAATCCTAAAACACTATTTTATTTTTTTGAAACAGACTGAATAATTTGTCTACTCATTAAATCTTTAACATCAACAAACATTATTTTCATCATATACCTCAATTCATATTATACTCAACAGTTAAAAATTTCTATTTCATCAAAATGAGTTTCTTTGTTTCAATAAATGAACCAGCGTGTAATTGATAAAAATAGACGCCGCTAGCAAGATTGTGTCCGTTAAAGATTACATCATAATTTCCAGCTGGTTTTTCTCCATTGACAAGTTCTGCAACCTCGTTACCCATAATATCATAAATCTTTAACATCACTTTGCTTGCAATGGGAACCTGAAAACTTATTACCGTTGTAGGATTGAACGGATTTGGGAAATTCTGATTTAGTGCAAAACTAACCGGTGTTTGTAATACAACTTCTATTGAATTGGAATATTCGAACTTACCATCAAAATCTATTTGCTTTAAGCGATACTGAATGCTTGTAGAATTGTTTAACTGTGCATCTGTGTAAGAGTAATTTTTTGGTGAATTTGAATTCCCATGCCCCTGAACAAAACCTATCTTTTCCCATGTTTCACTTTTCACATTTGACGTTTGACTTCTTTCTATTTCAAATCCGTAATTATTTACTTCTGTTGCTGTTTGCCATGCCAGATTAACCTCTGATTTTGCAATAGAAGCATTAAAAGATGTCACCTCTACAGGTAATGCAGAATTATTCAAGTCATCCATTCCGGCAAAACTGTAATTATCTGACCCACTAATAGAAGAGAAGTTCCCTCCTATATATATTTTCTCATTTGTGAATGAGAGTGCAATAGCATACACAGTACTATTCGCATTCGGATTCCAACTTGTTGCATTTCCCGTGGTTAAATCTATCGCGGCAATGTAATTCCTATTTTCATCACCTATGGTTAAAATTTGGTCGTCTCCATCGTCACTGAAGCCCCCGCCAACATAAATTGTTGTTCCTGCTATAGCAAGTGTATAGACAGGTCCATTTGCATTCGGATTCCAACTTGTAGCATTTCCCGTGGATAAATCAATTGCGGCAATGTTATTCCTAACCTGACCGCCAATAGTTATGCCCCCCGGTGTGTCGCCATCATTAAAACCCCCTCCAACATAGATTGTTGTTCCTGAAATTGCAAGAGCTTTTACGTTGCCATTCGCATTCGGATTCCAACTTGTTGCATTTCCCGTGGTTAAATCTATCGCGGCAATGTAATTTCTATCCTCACCGCCAATAGTTTGTGTGCCCGGTGAACCTCCATCATTAAAATCCCCGCCTGCATAAATTGTTGAGCCTGAAATAGCAAGAACAAAGACGTTACCATTTGCATTCGGATTCCAACTTGTTGCTTTTCCGTCTGTAGCATTAATAGCGGCAATGTAATTTCTATCCTCACCGCCAATAGTTATGCCCGGTGTACCTCCGTTATAAAATTGTCCGCCAACATAAATTGTTGTACCTGAGACTGTAATTGCATTAACCACATCACTTGCGTTTGGATCCCAACTTGTTGCTGCTCCGTCTGTAACATTAATTGCGGCAATGTTGTTTCTATCTAATGCTCCTACTTTATTGAAATATCCACCAACATATATTGTCTGTCCATCGGCGGAAATTGCCATAGAATTTATATTACCCCCTCCTCCTTCAAAATAAATGTTCGGATTCCATGTTTTAACATTTCCGGTTGTTGCATCTATAGCGGCAATGGAATTTCTATTTTGACCGCCACAACTATTAAAATTACCCCCGACAAAAACCATTGATCCGTAAATTCCTATGGTATTTACAGTGCTACCAATATTCGGGTCCCAAACATCGGCTAAGCCAGTTGAAGTACTTAGTGCTGCTATGCGGTTTCGTAATTCACCTCCAATAGTTGTGAAATTTCCCCCCACGTAAATTGTTGAACCGGAGAGATAAATAGCATTAACATAATTATTGGCGTTTGGATTCCAACTTGTAGCTTCTCCGGTTGTATTATTTAGCTCTGCAACATAGTTTCGTAATTGACCGCCAATATTATTGAAATTCCCCCCTGCATAAATTGTTGAGCCTGAAAGAGCAAGAGCATAAACATAACTGTCAGCATTTGGATTCCAGCCGGTTGCATTACCGTCTGATGAGTTTAAGGCAGCTATGAAATTCCGAGTCTGCCCGCCAATCGTTGAAAATTCTCCGCCGGCATAAACTGTTGATCCGTCAGTAGAGACTTCCAGTACCTTGACAGTTTGGTCAGCACTCGGGTTCCAAACTGTTGCGGTATTTGAGGAAATATTTATTGATGCTATGCGATTCCTATCACTATTACCAAAAAAAGTAAAACCCCCACCGACATATATAGTTAATCCATCCGGAGAGACTGCAATAGCAAATACGCCATCGTTCGCACCCGGATTCCATGTTGTTGCGGAACCATCCGTAGCGTTTAATGCCGCAATGTTATCCCTATCCCCACCACCAATGCTTGGTGATCCATATGATATGCGGAAAGTTCCTCCTACATAAACTGTATTTCCATCCGGAGAAACTACAATTGCATAAACATCGTTGTTGGCTTGTGGATCCCAGTTGAAATCAACACTTTTATCTGCTTTAATATGTGCAATATTTTTCCTTGCCATTCCGCCAACCAAAGTAAAATTTCCACCGATATACCAGCCACCCGACTCATCAGAAGCTACAGCATAAATAACTCCGTTTACATAAGGGAAATCCGGCATTGCAATTCCTGTCACATTATTAATCGCAACTCCACTTCCGGTTTTGGGACCAACATAAGTGAAGTCACCTCCAATGTAGATGGTATTATTGTTATAAACAGTTGCATATATTTCGGAGTTGGCGTTGGTTATAGGAAGATTTGTTTCAAGCGTTTGGGTAAATACCTCAGTATAAGAAACGCAAACTAAAAGGGCGGCTAAAAGAATAAGCTGGGTGCCTGGGAGTAGTAAAAGTCTTTTCATAAAAATATATCCTTGTTTTAGTTTATTTATTTAATCTGGCGAATTATTTTAACACTAACATTTTAATTGAACTTGTAAAATTATCACAACTCATTTTGCATATATAAACACCACTTGATAATCTATTACTGTTAAATAAAATTTCATAACTTCCCGCAATTTGGTTTTCATGCACAAGATTAACCACTTCATTTCCTAAAACATCATAAATTATTAAGGAAACTAAACCATCATTTGGTATATTGTAGATTATTTTTGTTGAAGGATTAAACGGATTAGGATAATTTTGCTCCAATTTGTATGCTTTTATATTTTCGGCTAATTTTACTTCTACAACATCCGAATATTCATAATTTCCGTCAAAATCGAGCTGTTTTAAGCGGTAATTAAGGTTAAGACTGAGAGCTTGTCCCGACTTGTCGGGATTGAGGTTGAGTAAATCATCTGTAAATGTGTAATCTTTTGGACTGTTACTATTTCCGTGTCCTTCAACAAAACCCACAACTTCCCATTCACTTTCGCCTTTCACCTTTTGCCTTTCAACTTGGAATCCGTAATTATTCACTTCCGTTTCGGTTTGCCAGTTTAATGTAACTTTATCTTCTGTTAATGTTGCACTATAATTTACAAGATTAACGGGCAGAGGAGAGCCGTCGGGATTTTGCCAATCTAAATATGGGTAACCGTTGTTTATTCCGCTTTCCATGTTCCAAACAATATTATCCCAGCCGGCATCGGTAAATGTACTTTGCGTTTTCATTTCGGCTGTTGTTTTACCAATACCGCCGGCAGGGCTTGTAGGTAAAGATGCGTCTTTATCCCAAAATGAATTCGTTACTTCCTCTCCCGGAGCATTTGAGTTTCCACCCAAAAATCCACCTACCAAGTCTATTACCGCTGTTACAAGACCCGTAGAGTAACATTTGTCGATTGTACCACCGGGATTAAGATAACCCAGAAAACCACCGGCGCGGGCTGTACCTGAACTCGGGCCATTAACACTGCCTGTTGCATAGCAATTGGAAACTGAAGTGTTGTCTATTATCGCAGCAAATCCTCCTAAATATGACACGCTGCAATTCACTGAAACGGTAGAGAAGCATTTGTCAACTGCTGAGTTGATTATTTGACCGGCTAATCCGCCAATCATTGCACTACCGCTTACGGTCCCGGTAGATGAACATTTTGAGATATCTGTATTGTCATTGTTTCCCACAAGTCCACCGACAAAGTAGTGACCCTGAATATTTAAGTCTGTAAGTTTAAGATTGCTAATTGTGCCTCCGAGTGTACATCCAAATAATCCAACAGAATCAGCAGTTGGGCGATTGATATATAATCCTGAAATAGTATATCCTTGACCATCGTAAGTTCCTCGGAATTTTTTTGTATTATTACCAATAGGTAGCCATCCGGAACCACCATCCGATGTTGACGCTGCGTCTATGATTGCTGTTTGTTTAAAGTAACGTCCCCAAACGGTGGAATTTTGACTAATCCAGGCAAGGTTTTCCATGGTTGCAACCAAATATGGATCTCCGGACAAACCGGAACCGGAGCCGGAATAAGCAGAAAAATTTCCTCCTATTGTCCAATTGCCTTGAGGAGAAGATACGTTCACATTGCTTGTTACATTGGGTGTTCCCGTAGTAGTTGTTCCTCCTACTTCTGTCCATGCGCTATTGTAAATATAAGCCACACCACAAACCGGATCGGCTGCAAGTCCTGATCCCGCATCGGCATTAAGCCAGCTAAAAGATAAAGAGGCAGAAACAGCTGAACCCGTTAAAGTCCACATATAATTCAAACTGTTGGAGGGAATAGGTGTTGCCGGGGATATATTTGCAACTGAAGCAGTATATGGATAGGCTCCAGGGTCATCAGGGTCAACCGGTCTTCGGCTAATTATGTTTAAGGTAACAGGATTATATTTTGTAGTTGAAGGGCCAATTGGAAATGTAAAGCTTTCGTTATCCCAGAGATACTTTTTTACTACTCCGGTACTGTTAGTTACTACACAGGCGCCTGCAGCAGCACCGCTTGTATTAGTTAGTTCAAGGTTGTATGCACCAATTGTAAGATTGCCGGCTGTGAATGTCAACGTTCCATTGATTGTTGTATTGCGGCCAAGCACCACGCCCGCACTATTGTTGATTACAACACCACCGTCCATAGTTTCAGGAAGTTCAATTGTTGTTGTTGTTTGTGCCGAGTTGCCTTCATACTTTAATTTGGATCCTGAATTATATGTAGGAGAGTTGGTTACAATAGAGGCGCCGCTCTTAATTGTAAGCATAGACCCGTAACCAATAGTACTTGAAGCCGGAGGTGTGATGGCTCCGGTATTGTTAATTATTATACCGCCCCTTGCTTCAAAAGGAGTGATCCACTCTTCTGTGGTAGCCGTGTATGCGCCTGATTTGTTATATTGTAGTGTTGCTTCGCTGCCATAGGTAACAACTCCCGTTGTTACAACAACAGAAGCTGTTCCTTCCAGTGAAAGAATACCACTAATTTCCGGAGTTGTTGCAAATGTTTTTTCACCCGATCCGGAAAGAGTAAGATTGCTATATCTTGTTGCTTTCCCGGTTTGTGCAGCTCCCGTATAGTTAACGGTATTGCCCGGATGGGCTGAAGCATTAAGGAGAGTGATTCCGGATGTGCCGGCAATATTCAAAACTCCTGAAGATCCTTGTATTACCTCGCCGGTGCCGGAGAGAGCCGTTGATGCAGTTATTGTGCCGTTATTTGTAAGGTCAACTGAAGCTCCGGTAACAGTAAGTTCAGTTGCACAAGTTAAAGTTCCGTTGTTTGTATAGTTTCCGGTAAATTCCACACGAGGAATAGAAGAAGTTCCGCTCAAAGTTTTATTAGATCCGCTAAATTTATATTGCGATTTGGAAGCATCAAAGTTAACAGCAAACAAGTTGTTAATGAAGTCACCATTAATGGTTACAGTTGAAGTTCCTGCACTTTGATCCCAAAAATTGCCATAATGTAACGTAATATCCGCAAATGTGTAATTCTTATCTGTACCTCTTAATTCAATATCTCCATCAGAGTAGGTTGCCCCACTAACAACCAGCGAAGAACCACAGATAAATTGACCATATTGTTCTACTGTCAGTGTATTTATTGCGAGATTGTAGGGTTGATTAGGTGCACTTAAAAGGCCATTTTCCTCAATTTTTATTGTACCGGCAACAGTCCAATCGGTAGATATCCAAGTAGATACGCCTTCTTGAATAGTGAAAATATCCTCTGCCATGGTAAAATTTGTGGGGTGAGTTCCTGTTCCGTTCCTGTTTGTCCACCAAGTATTCAAATTATTGGCGTCTCCATCGCTAACTGAGTAATATGTTGAAGCGTTTGACGTAATCGTCATTGCCACCAGCAAAAGTATTGTTAAAAAAAGTGAATATTTTTTCATAAAAGACCCCTATATATGAAAGAAAGAAATGAATAATTGTTTGTATGAATTGTTGATTTGCCATTGAACACATAATTTACATTAATGTTCGATTGATGAAATATATAATCGGCTAACCGATTATTCTTAACTAAAGAAGAGGCAAGACTATTTGCTGATGAAAACAAAAAGATGTTAACGTTTATTCTCTTGAGAACAATATGAATTATATCTAAAAACTTCACAATCATTATAATTATTGAATTAAAAGGATGCATAAAAGAGATTATTCCTTGGCTCATGTTATTTAACCAAATCGTAATTGATTGAACATTTGTTTAGAAAGGGAAATTTATATAATCGACTTACCATCATTGAAGACACTCCGTATTTTTTTCTCAAATTCAGTTTTTACAGAATTTTTTAATATAATATCTGTTATTCCTATGTTGATCAATTTTTTGAAATAACAAATATCAGAATAATTGGAAATGATAATTATTCTGATATTTGGAATTAAATTCGTAATTATCTCACTAATTTTACAAAGTTCACTTTCAGCTATATCATAATCCAGCAGAATAATGTCTGCCGGCTCTTTCTTGATAAAATTAATGAAATCCATAAAATTACAGCAATCAAAGACCACCTTAAAATCATCTATTTGATTTAGTATGGTTTTTAATCCTTCGCGGTAATGTTTATTATTTTCAATAATTACTATTTCCATTTCAGATATTTCTTTTGGTTATAGCACAAAAATACATAATGCCATTAATCTATGTAATGGGGGAAAACCAATAAATGTTATAAGGGAAAACCCTTAATTATTGATTTGAAATTATAAATCGGAAGGGTTGGTGAGTTTCATTTGATGGAAAATATATTATTTTTAATAGCCCAAATAATTAATTCGGCAGAATTCCTCACATTCGCTTTTGAAAAAATATTGGTTCGGTGCACTTCAACTGTTTTAATATTTATAAAAAGTTTATCTGCTATCTCTTTTGATGTAAGTCCGTTGCAAACTAAATTAAGAATATCATATTCTCTGTTTGTCAAATGGTCGCGGTTATTTGAAAAATGAATTGATTGAAAAGCCAATTTTTGAAGTATTTCTTGACTAAAGAAATTTCCACCTTTGCTGACTTCATTAATTGCCTGTTGCAGTTCAAATTTTGTGGCTTTTTTTTGAACAAATCCTTTAACTCCGGCATTGATCATCTGTGTATAGTGGAGAACATCATCAAACATAGACAAGGCAATAATATTTAGATTTGGTAAAATTGAAAGTGCTTTTTGGGTAGTTTGCACACCGTCAATAATTGGCATATTAATGTCCATCAAAACTACATCGGGTTTAGTTTTACGGATAAATTCAAGAAACAGATTTCCGTCTCCTGAACTAAATATCACTTCAAAAGCCTCGATTTGGTTTAGAACCAGACTAAGACCCTCGCGAAAGAGATCGTGATCATCAATAATTGCGATTTTTAACAACTCAGATTTCATTTTTGTTAATTTGTGGGATTGTAATTTGGGCTTTCATTCCTTGGTTTACCGAACTTTCAAAAACAAAGTTTCCACCTAAAGAGTTTATTCTGTTATGAATATTATTTAATCCCATTCCGGAATTTGTGCCGATTTTTTTTGCATTTGCAAAACCTATTCCATTGTCATTGTAATAAACATCCAAGTAACCATTCTCGACTGTTATTTTTACCGATATTTTAGAAGCTTTGGCGTGTTTTAATGTATTATTAATCAACTCGGTAACAGCACGATAAATGATTAGCTCATCTTTTACATTTAGACGACTCATTTCCGCAAAATCCAAATTGAATTGAATTTTTTCAATTGTTTGGATTGGTTGGATAAAATTCTCTAACGCTGTTATCAATCCATAGCTTTCCAATATATGAGGACTAATATTATGAGAAATTCTTGAAACATCTTTAATTGCATCTCCAATTATTTCTTTCAACTTATATTCTAATTCCACCTTGTTTTTGTCGTCGGTTGTATCAATATATGCCTGAAAAAATAAATTAGTTGCCGAAAGAACAGGTCCCAATCCGTCGTGTAAATCTCGTGCAAATCTTTTACGCTCATTTTCTTCCGTCAAAATCACAGCATTCAACATATTTTCTTGAATTGTCTTTTTCTCAATCATTTCATTATTCAATGCAATATTAAGTTTTTCCAAGTCTTCAGTTTTTAATTGCAATTCGTTGGTATTGTTTCGAATTGTAGTAAAAAAAACATTCAGTATATAATAGATTAACCAACCAATAAGGATGAAATGCAAAACACGTACCGCAACACAAGCAAACTGACAATTTTCAAAATCATATTTTAATGGAATAAAGGAAATTTTTGTTACCATTAAAACACCCACGACGAATACTAAGGTAAATGAAGAAAAAGCTATAAACAATGCTTCTTTCTTCTTTGAAATAAAAAGTGCAAAAATTATGGAAAGGACAAACCATAGACTTGCAATATCAATTAAGTGAAATAGAAGATTAAAACATGCCGTGGTAAATTGTAGTGTAATAAAACCCCATAGCTTGAGATTTTGATCGATTTTAAAACGGGAAAAAGAAAAAAATATTGCAATTGCACCTAATAAAGGAGGTATATACCTGATAATTTGATATTCACTTCTGCTAAGAGCAAAATAGATTATCACATTTAATGGAATTGCCATTACTGCAATAAAAACAATTGCATTGTCAGTAATTCTATTAATTACTTTATCGTGTGTGTTTTGCACTATTTTAATAATGATGCCTTATTGATTATTTCTTTTACACATGGTTTAATGTAAAAGTACAAAAATATTTATATCTTTCAAAAATAAAACAGGATTGAAATAAAATCTCGAATTGAGTCATTATTAATGTAACCAAAGAGTATCAAAAAGACGTCGTTACGTCAGAATAAGAAGTAACCATTAAAGTTTAGAGAAAATCAATGAGTAACGAATCAAAGCAATAATATTTGTCAACAATTAAGCAAAGATATCATCAATCGTCAAAAAAGGAGAAGTAAAAATATATTAGATAGTTTTGGGATATTCTGTTTCAAATGTAAAATATAAGCAATCCATTCTTCTTTAAGATAAAAATCCGTTAGGAAAAACTAACGGATTTTAGACAAATTTTTATGATTTGGAAAGCTAAGAAGTGTTTTACTTTTTAGAATTGTTTGTTTTTGAGTCCTTTTTGATATTTAAACTATCTTTTGGTGTTTCCTTTTTAACTTCACGAAGGAAAAATCCATCAAATGAAGACAAATTATTATTGCTTGCATTTGCTAAATGAGTTGCTCCAAAATTTCTCTTTTGCGATGATTTAGCATTAATATCATCATCTAAGCTATACGAATCGAGAATATTAAACTGAATATTCCTTCGTCCAGCTTGTTTTTTAATCAATTTTTCGGATGAGTTGGAGCTTGTATTGCTGTTATTAGCAATATTTTCTGCTGATGAATATGAGTCGCGTTCAACTTTTTCATCTTGTTGCAAAATACCTTCCGTTTCCGATATTTGATTTTCAATTAATTGTGGAGGTGTTTGCCAAGGATTTTCTTCAATATCTTCACTTTCGGCAAAAACAAAGACCAAAATAAGCACAGTTGTTGCAAAAGTAATTGCTGGAGTTAAAGCCCACGAAAAAATGCTTTTCTTTTTCTCGGTTTTCACTTCAAAATTCTTATTTTGAATGCGAGTCATTAAATTAAACTCAAAATTATCAGGTGCTTTTACCTTTGGAATTTCTTTTAATAGCTTTTTGAGTTCAATAAACTCATTATCATCAGTAAATTTTTCTTCATTCATCTCTTTTTTTACTCAATAAATATTTTTTAATAATTTTTGCAAATGTGCTCTTCCACGATTGATTCTTGATTTAACTGTTCCAAGCGATAAATTTGTCATTTCAGCAATTTCTTCGTAAGAAAAGCTATCAATATCTCTTAAAACAACTAATTCGCGATAAATTGGTTTTACTTTTAACAGAGCTTTTTGAACCATTTCACCTTTAATACTATTATCGGCAGCTCTATCTGGAGCAACAAACTTTTTATCTTCAATCTGTAATGTTATATCATCTGGGTCATCGTTCGAAATTGATAATATAACTCTTCTTTTTCTTCTTTTTAACTCGTTTTTAGCTAAATTACCAGCAATTGTATAAATCCAAGTTGAAAATTTAGCAATTGATTGATAAGAATCTTTGTTCAAATAAAATTTAATCATAGTATCTTGAACAATATCGGTAGTAACATCTCTATCACCTAAAAATCTGTAAACAAAGTTCATTAACGGATCTTTAAAACGTTTTACAAGAATTTCGTAAGCTTCAAGAGTATTTTCGTCTTGAAATATTTTAATTAATTCTTCATCAGTTAATGAATTTAAATTTTTATCCGATGCCATTTATACCAACTGTTAAATTAAAAGTTTCCACGTGAAATATTTTTTTATAATTATTAAATTTATTAGCTTAAACCAATTATCCAAAAATACAAAATATTAATTTTGTTATTTTAGGATTTGAGTAATTAAAATAGACAAATTAGTTTTTTTATCAATAGTTGTTGTTTTTGCTCTAATATCAGCTTCAAGAAGTGCATTTGCTGCATTTTTTAGTCTATTTTCAGTTTTTAAAAAAGTTACTTTTTTCGCAAAATGATATGATGGACCAATGGCTTTAACTCCTTCAGCATCATTTGTAATTCCTAAAATTAAAGTAAGGTTAGTAATATATTTTGTTAATACAGAAACTATATAAGGCATATCATTACCAGAATCTATTAAATTGAATCCATACTCAATTGCTAGTGATTTATTTCCATTTCCAAGAGCATTTTGCAAGTCAAAAATGGAATATTCTTTGGTAATTTCTGTTAAATTTTTAATAATTTCTGGGGTAATTTCTTCATCTGGTTTTGTATAAATAGAAATTTTTTGCAATTGCATTTCAAGAATTGCTTTATTGTCGCCAACCATTTCCAGTAAAAGTTGCCCAGCATCTCTTGTTAAATTTATTTTTTCCTGTTTGGCTTTTTTATACATCCATTCGGAGAGTTCGCTTCCTTTTAAGTCGCGAGCTTCAAAAAGAAAGTTTTTTTCATTTAGCGATTTGTAAGGCTCTTGGTTTAAAGGTGCGGATTTAGAATATTGCATAATAATTAAATAAGTAAACTCCGATATATCATTTACATATTTAACAAACAATTTTTTATCATTAAGTTGTTCAAAATTTTTAACAATAATTAGCTTTTTACCATCGCCAAATGGAAAAGAATAAGCCAAATCAGTAAACTGTGAAATAGAACTTTCTTTTGATAATGCTATGGATTCTCGGTCAAAATCTGATTTAACGAGTGGAGCAATTTTATTTTCAATTAATTTGGCGGCATTGTTTATAGTAAAACTATCTTCGCCAAACAAAAAATAAATTGGAAAAATAGCGTCATCCTTTAAATATTTTGAAATATTATAAATGGATTCTATTTCTGATTTTTTGTTCAATTCAATTTTTCCTTTTTGCAAACGACAATTACATTAAAAACAAAACTGCAGTTTATTGATAAATAAGCTGCAGTTTGATATTTAAGTCTTTTTTGGGGTTAAAAACAAAACATTTTTGAACTATTTTTGTCTTTTTTCAACTAAAATGGTTTCAATTACAATATCTTTAACTGGTTTATCCATAAACCCAGTTTGAGTTATTCCAATTGCATTTACAACCTCCATTCCTGAAATTACTTCACCAAAAATTGAATGCTTTCCATCAAGCCAAGGAGTTGGAACTAAAGTTATAAAAAACTGACTTCCGTTTGTATTTGGACCAGCGTTAGCCATTGATAAAATTCCAGGTTTTGTGTGTTTAAGTGAAGCATCAAATTCGTCAGCAAATTTTCCGCCCCAATAACTTTCGCCACCACGTCCCGTTCCAGTTGGGTCGCCACCTTGAATCATAAAATTAGCTATAACTCTATGAAAAATAATGCCATTGTATTTTCCGTTTGTTGCTAATCCAACAAAGTTTTCAACCGTTTTTGGAACTTTTGTAGCAAACAATTCTATTTCAAATGCACCTACATTTGTATTAAATTTAGCCACAAGTTTTTCATTTTCTGCTATTTTCATTAGTTCTGTCACTTTTCTTTCCTTTTCTTTTTTTATTAATATATCGTTATTTTCTTTAGTAATGTTTGCTCCGCTACAATTAAGGACAAACAGAGAAACTATTAAAAATGCAATTTGTTTCATATTTACCTTTCAAATAATTATAAATAAAATTATGGTGTAATTAAATTTGTACCAATAAGCGTAAAAATTATAATTCCAACAATAATTCGCCAATAGACGAAAATTTTTGTAGAGTTCTTTTTTAAGTAAGTAAGTAAAATTGCGATTGTAATATAACCACTAATTGCAGAAGTTACGGTTGCTGTTATTAAACTAATCATTCCATCAAATTGCAAATACTCAAGTGAATGATAAAATTCCAACAATCCGCTACCTAAAATTGCTGGAACGCTTAGTAAAAATGAAAATCTAGCAGCAGTTTCGCGTTTTAAACCGAGAAATAATCCAGCAGTAATTGTTGTTCCAGAACGAGAAGAACCTGGAATTAGAGCAATTGACTGAGCAAAACCAACAATTAAAGCATCCTTCCAAGTAATATCTTTTAAATCGCGTTTAAATTTGCCAATTTTTTCGGCAAGAGCTAATATAATTCCAAGAACAATTAAACTTGTAGCAATTACATAAAGATTTTTAGTAAACGCACCTTCAATTATATCTTTAAATCCAAGACCGATAACTGCAACTGGAATTGATCCAAGAATTATCATCCAACCCATTTTTGCATTAATATTTTGTTCTGATATTTTTCTTGGTTTCAAAATGTTTTCTTGCATAAAATTTGTAAAGATATTCCACAAATCCTTCCAAAAGTATATTACAATTGCCAATAAAGTACCAAGCTGAATTACTGCAATAAAAGCAGTCCAATGTTCGGGATTTTCTTCCGAAATTAAGCCCATTAACTTTCCTGCAATAGTTAAGTGTCCAGTGCTACTAATTGGTAAAAATTCTGTTAAACCTTGAATTAAACCAAGAATAATTGCTTCAATAAATGACATTTATAATCCTAAATTATTTTAAAAGAAATATGAAACTCCAATATTAACGCTAATTGAAAGTGAATTTATGTTAATATTTTCATGAAAATTTCCAACTTTATTTGTTGGAACTCCAACAAAATCTGTTCGCAAAGTGCTTCCAATATTTGCGTAAATATTATTGCCAAGTTTTGTGTTGCCTTGCGCTCTAACCAAAAAACCGAATCCAACTGCATTAAAATCATCTGCAATAAAAATATTTTCAGTTAAATCTAAAATCCGCAATCCAACACCAGCACCAAATTTAAATTTATAGCCATTTCCACTTAACACATAATATCCTAAAACCGATGGCTTTTGATGAATATAACTTAAAGTATAACTACCTGAATAAGATGAACTAAAATCAAAAAGGTTATAAACATATTCAACCCCAATTTGATATTTAGGCGAAATTGTGTAATCAACTTCGGCATAAAACTCGGCGGAAGTAGAAAAAGCATTTAGCTCGCCATCGGCTACTTTTTCGAGATAAGAATTTAGCGAAGGTGAATAAATAAATCCTATTCCCATTCCGCTAATAACATCAACTTGAGCAAAAATTGTATTAAAATTAAAAAATAGAGATAAAAGCAAAAACATTATTTTTTTCATTCTGTTTTACCTCCTTTAATTACACTAAAAAAGTTTTCTTTTGGAAATCCCATTTTGGCTCTCTTGTCATTAATATAACCCATAAATAAAAACATCGAAGTAATAAAACTAAACATTGAAACTGTATGAGTTAATAAAACATAAGCTGAAGCGGCTTCGTTAGTAAACGCAAATAATGAAACTAATGTAGAAATTCCGATAAAATGATAAGTTCCTGTTCCACCTGGAGTTGGAATTACAATTCCAAAAGCACTAATTGTCATAACAATCCACGCCATTGAATAATTTATTTCAAAACTATCTTGAAGATTTAACACAAAAAATCCAAGTTGAGCCGATAAACCATAATTTAGCATTATCAAAATTGAATAGAACAGAACCCAAATATAATTTGAAGTTCCTTTAATTGTTGAAAAGCCTTCTATTAACATTTCAAAAATATATGCCAATTTGCTGGCAAGCTTTTCGGATATTTTTCCAACCGATTTAACAATTAAAGAATAAAATTTTGCTTTGAATTTGACTAAAAAAAAGAGAACTATTATAACTGAAAATATTGATATAAAACCAAAATACACTGTGGATTTTAGCCAAGCAACTTTTGAATATAAATCGCCTTTAAATATCATAACACTAATTAAAACAGAAAATCCAAGAGCTAAAATATCAATTACTCTCTCGACAATTATTGTTCCTAAAACGGCTGATCGTGAAATATTTTCCCATTTGCCTGCAAAAAATCCACGATATAACTCGCCAAGTCGTGGAATTATGCTGTTTAATCCGTAACCAATCATAGTTGCACCAAATAAATTTAGCACAGAAGCATCTGGTTTTGATGATTTTAACATAATTTTCCAACGAAGCGCACGTAAAAAATGGGAAAAGAAAAACACCAAAATGAATAAAACAAACCAACTAATTGAAAGTTTTGACAAAATTTGAAACACAGTTTGAAAATCAACTTCCTCAAATGCTAAATAAAGGAAAAGTAGCATTAACAAAATTGGAAAAATGAAACCCAAATATTTCTTTAAATTACTGTTTTTTTGGTTATCTGAGGTCAATTACTTCCATCTCGTCTGTTGGATTAAACTTAAACTTTGCTTTGTTAATTTCTATATTTGTTTCAATTGAAAACAATTCAAAAATATATTTCATATTGTTAAAATCAACTATTTCTATTTTACTTAATAAATAATTGCTATTTATTGTTAAATAAGCTTCCTTAAAACTATAAAATGAATCATTTGGAACGCTTTTAATTACAAATTCACTTCCATTTTTTTTAACTAAAGTTAACTTACACTTTTGAGGATAAGAATTTATTATTTCATTAAGTGAAAAAGCTGTATTTCCAGTCTCAAATGGAGAAATTACTAATTTATTTTGCTTTTTATCAAAATTCCAAACAGAAATTCCATCAGAAACAATATCACGACTGGAGAGATTAATCGAAAAACTATTTTCCTTTTTATAATAAAATTTGCCTTTAAATATTGTTGGTTTTTCCGATTGCGGAGAATAAATACTTTGACTAAACTCGGCTTGCAAAGTTTTAGTTTGTGCAAATTTATTTTGCAAATTTTTAATAACTTCGTTTGCAGTCTGCGAATAAACAAACACTGGAATTACAAAGAAAAGCAAAAGTTTTAACTTCATGAAAATGACCTAATAATTGATTTTAGTTGTTCTTCGCTTTCGCAAATTACCTCGCGAGCTTTACTTCCATCTGGCGGACCGACAATTCCCGCTTGTTCCAACTGGTCCATAACTCTTGCAGCACGGGAATATCCCAATTTTAATTTACGTTGAAGCAATGAAACCGAGCCTTGTTGATGTCTAACAATTACTTGAGCGGCTTCTTCAAACATTGGGTCTAAATCCGACATAAAATTCGCATCTGGGTCGTTTCTCTTTTCAACCAACGAAGGCAAAAAATAGCGTTTTTTATATCCATCTTGAATATAAATTGCGTTTGTAACTTTTTCTACTTCTTCTGTTGAAATAAATGCGTTTTGAATTCTGATTGGTTTTGGCATTCCTCCAGGAAGGAATAGCATATCGCCTCTTCCGAGTAATTGTTCCGCACCGTTCATATCAAGAATTGTGCGTGAATCAACTTTTGTTGCAACTTGATATGCAATTCTTGCAGGAAAGTTTGCTTTTATAACGCCAGTAATTACATTTACCGAAGGACGTTGAGTTGCTACAACTAAATGAATTCCTACAGCACGTGCAAGTTGGGCAATTCGGGCAATTGGTTCTTCAACTTCTTTGCCAGAAGTTATCATTAAATCGGCTAATTCGTCAATAACAACTACAATATATGGCAATTTATAATGCTTAATTTTATCTGTATCTGATGGTCGTGTTTTAGGATTGTTTACTTTTAAATTGTAATCAATAATATTTCTAACGCCAGCTTTAGCAAGTTTATCGTATCTCTTTTCCATTTCAAACTCGACTGATTTAAGAGCCAACAATGCATTTGAAGGCATTGTGATAATTTCTTCATCCAAATCGGGCGAAATTGCTAAAAAGTGTTTGTTTAATTTTCCATAAAAAGAAAGCTCAATTTTTTTAGGATCTACAATAACAAATTTTACATCGGAAGGATGTTTTGCGTATAGCAAACTTGTTATTAGCATGTTTATTCCAACACTTTTTCCAGAACCAGTTGCACCAGCAACCAATAAATGTGGCATAACGGCTAAATCGGTAATGTAAACATCGCCAATTATTGTTTTTCCTAAAGCAATTGGCAAAGCGGCTTTCGAATTTTTTAATCCCGCAAGAACCGAACGAGCGCGAACAATTGTTGATCTTTCGTTTGGAATTTCGACACCAATTGCACTTTTACCAGGAATTGGAGCAATTATACGAATTCCGCGGGCTGCAAGAGCCAATGCAATATCGTTCTCAAGACTAACAATACGACTAATTTTTACACCGGCGGCTGGAACTATTTCGTACTGCGTTACAACCGGGCCTGGAGTTACCGAAATATCTTCTATTTTAATATCAAAAAGTAAGAGTTTTTCTTTTAGCAATTCAGCGTTGTGTTTTAACTCTGTTTCCGATATTTTCATATCTTCATCAAGCACTTTATCCAAAAGTTCTAAACTCGGTGGAATAAATTTAATTTTTTCTTCCCAAGGTTCTGGCAAATCCTCTTCATCTTTTGGATTTAGAATTTCGTTCTTTTTAATGATTATTTCTTTGCTAATTTGCGGTTCTAAAGGTTCAAGCGATGGATCATATTTTTCTGGTTCTTCATTTAACGATTTACGAACAATTCGTATTTTAGTGTCCTCAAATTCAATTTCGTCTGGAATTGATTCAATTGAGTTTTCAATTTTATCTTTGTTTCTTCTAAAAAGTGTAGATTTTGGCTTTTCGGCTTCTTTATTTAATTCAACAATTTTTTCAATATTGCTTGTAACATCTTTTTTAATTGTAATTTTTGTGTCATCTTCGGTTTCTAACGCACCTTTAAGATTGCCTTTTAATAGTTCAAAAATTGTCTCTAATTTTATATTAAAAAATACAATTATGGAAATAGCTAAAATTGACAAAAGTACAATACCGCTTCCTAATCCACCTAATAATCTTCCAATTGCGCCACCAAAAAAATCACCAACATTTCCAGAAAGGATTAAATAATCTTCAAGTAAATGTAGTTCAATGCGAAGCATTCCAAAAAAAGTTGAAATAATTACTGCAAAAACTAGTAAAAAATTGGATAAATGAAGTGAGATTTTAAAACTATCTTCTTTAATTATTGCCAATCCCCAAATAAAAACCAAAATTGGGAAAACAATTGAAAAATAACCTAAAGTAGAATTAATGAAAAAATCGGAAAGATAAGCACCCAAAATTCCAAGCCAATTATGCACGCTTGAAGCGCGAGAAACAAACTCTGGGTCAGAAGAGAAAATTTTAAACAAATCAGAAAATCCGAAATAAAGATTTGCTTTGTCATAACTTGAATAAGAAAGGATGCTTAAAAAGGTTAAAAACGCAATTATTATTAAAGCAACAGCAAGTAGTTTTTTTTTGTTCTCTTTTGAAACGGAAATACCATTGTCACTTGTTGTTGTCTTTTTTTTAATTGCCATAAAATAGTACCTAATTAATTGCGTTACTATCTAATATTTCATCTTTTAATAATTTAATAGCTCCATCAGCAAAATATGGTATTAAAGGAATATTATCAACTGTTGAACAAAAATCGATGTCTTTTTCAAAACCATTTGCTATCAAAATTTGACCATGTTCACAGGTTGAGAGCATTTCTTTTATATTAACACCATATTTTTCATTAAGAATTAAACTTGCATTTGTCGTATCCGTAAGTTGAATGTCCGATTTATTTTTGAGCATTAAATTAACCAACGCACCAGCACAAACTGTATCTTCAAGACAAAATATTCCATTTGAACCTGAAGCAATAATTTCGATATCATTTTCTAATTGAACTAAATGCTCAGCCAATGCTGACAAATTATTAAAACTTAGAATAAATACCTTTTCGGAATATTTTGCTTTCACAATAGCTTTTGTTCCATTTGTTGTAAATAAAACAACCGATTTGCAAGCTACATTTTCTTCAGAAAACTCTGCAGGCGAATTTCCTAAATCAAAACCTTCAATAATTTGAGTGTTTCTTTCACCACATAAAAGCGTTTGTCCGCCATGTGAGTTTACGGATATTTTCATTGCAAAATCGATTGAGCTGACTGGAATTACTTCTTTTGCACGTGAATCAAGAGCTTTAAGAATAACGGAAGTAGCCCTTAAAACGTCAATAACCACAGTAGTTTTTCCGTTAAAATAAAGGTCGTCAACATTATTTGGTGATAAAATTACATTTACTTTCATCTATTTAATTATCTCAGAATAAAACGAGACGTTTCCCAAGTATTTAGGAAACGTTTCGCTAAAACTTTTCAAATTTAACCCAAATTATCGGATTACTTATCTTTTAATAAAAGGAAGAGGAATTATTGTTCCTGCAATATCCTTATTTCTAACTTTAATAACTACTTCGGAACCATAATCAGCAAATTCTTTTTTAACATAACCCATTGCAATTGGTTTTTCCAAAATTGGACTCATTGTACCACTTGTAACGTGACCAATTAAATCGCCATTTGAAAATATTTCGTATTCATGTCGTGGAATTATTTTGCCTTCGGAAGCAATTGCGACCAATTTGCGTTTTAGTCCGTTATTTTGAACTTCAACAATGGCATTTTTTCCAATAAAATCCCCTTTTTTAACTTTAGTAATCCAATCAAGACCAGCTTCAATAGGATTTGTGGAAGCATCAATATCATTTCCATAAAGACAAAAACCCATTTCGAGACGCAAAGTATCGCGTGCACCGAGTCCAATTGCTTGAATTTTGTATTTAGCGCCGGCTTCAAAAATTGTATCCCAAATTTTTACTGCTTCTGCTTCGTTAGCTTTAAGATAAATTTCATAACCAAGTTCGCCTGTGTAACCAGTTCTTGAAACAATAACTTCTGTACCTTCGAAATCAGCAATACTAAAATGATAATATTCTAAATCCAAAGCGCCATTATTAAAAAGTTTTTGAAGCGTTTTTTTGGAATTAGGGCCTTGAACAGCAATTAGGGAATATTCGTCACTTTCGTTAATAATTTCTGCACCCATTGTATTATTTTTGTGCATCCATTCAAGGTCTTTTTCGATATTTGAAGCATTAATTACAAGTAAATATTCTTCTTCGCCAAGTTGATAAAGTAGTAAATCATCAACAATTCCACCATCTTCGTAGCACATTGCGGTATATTGAACTCTGCCAATGCTAAGTTTTGTAACGTCGTTTACGGTAATATTTTGAACAAAATTAAAGGCATTTGGACCTTTTACAATAACTTCGCCCATGTGTGAAATATCAAAAATTCCTACTGAATTTCTAACTGCTTTGTGTTCATCAATAATTGAAGAATACTGAACTGGCATTTGATAACCAGCAAATTCCACCAATTTAGCACCTAATTCAACGTGCTTACTGTAAAAATTTGTCTTTTTCATAATCTCTTATATTTATTTTTTAGAATCCATTAAAAACTTTTCAATACCTAAATCTGTAAGAGGGTGTTTAAATAATTGTTCAATAACATTAAATGGAACAGTAACAATATCGGCACCGATTAGTCCAGCTTCAACAATATGCAATGGATTTCGGATGCTTGCAACAATTATTTCGGTTTCGTAGCCATAATTATCATAAATTTGAGCAATTTGACCAATTAAATCCATTCCAACTTGGCTAATATCATCAAGTCTTCCAACAAAAGGGGAAATAAAAGTTGCACCAGCTTTTGCGGCTAAAATTGCTTGGGAAGCTGAAAAACAAAGCGTAACATTTGTTTTTATTCCCATTTCGGATAATGTTTTTACCGCTTTAATTCCTTCTTTTATTAAAGGAATTTTTACAACAATATTTTCGTGAATTGCAGCTAATTCTTTTGCTTCTTTAATCATGCCTTCATAATCTAGAGAAAGAACCTCGCCACTAATTGGACCATTTACAATTTTAGCAATTTCGGCTAAAATTTCGTTCCTATTTCCGTTTTCTTTTGCAATTAGTGATGGATTTGTAGTAACACCATCCAAAATGCCCATTGCTTTGGCATCTTTAATTTGATCTATATTTGCTGTATCAATAAAAAACTTCATAATTACCTCATAATTTTGAAAATTACATGTAAAGTTACAAAACTTTATAAATAATCAGTTGTGATTTCTTTTTCCGTTTTAGAATTAATAAACCTAAATGATTGTGGATTTACATCATTTTTTTCTTCAAGTTTTATTCTAACAAAATACTTGAGCTGTAACTTTTTTAAAGTCGAAAATGTTCCAATTCGGAGTTTAAGTCCTAAAGAATTATGCACAATTAATCTAAGCGATTGTTTATTTCCTTCATTTTTGTAACGTTTTAGCCATTGGTCAATTTCGTTAATAATATTCGATTTTTTCTGCATTAATCCAGTTCCATCGCAACAATGGCACAATTCGTGAGTTGATTGCATAATATTTTCGCGAATTCGTTGCCGAGTAATTTGCATAATTCCAAAATCTGTCATTGGCAACATTGCAATTTTAGCTCTATCTCTTTTGAATTCCTTACGCAATTCGTCATAAATTTTCTTTCTATTTTTGTCTTCCTCAAGGTCTATAAAATCAACCACCAAAAGTCCGCCAATATCTCGCAATCTCAATTGACGAGCAATTTCGCGAGCAGCTTCTAAATCTGTTTTAAGCGAGTTTTGCTCTTGTTCTTTTTTTGCGGCATATCTTCCACTATTTACGTCAATAACTGTCATTGCCTCGGTATGTTCAATAAAAAGATAACCACCGCTTGGTAAAGGAACTTTTCTTTCCATCATTCCTTTAATTTGTTCATCTATTTTGAACTCTTCAAAAATTGGGATTGAACTTTTGTATAAGTTCACTTTATCAACAATTTCTGGTTGATGGGTGTTAACATAAGTTCTAATTTCTTTAAACAATTTTTTAGAATCGATAAAAATATTTGAAACATCTTCGGTAAACAAATCGCGAATTACGCTAATTGTTGTACTTAAATCTTTATAAACCAAATAAGGCGGAGTGTTCTTTTTAACTTCGTCTTGAACTTGCACCCAAGTTTTGCTCAAATAGTTCAAATCGGCACTTAAAGTTTCTTCCGATTGGTCTTTTGATGCAGTTCTAATAATTAACCCGCAATTTGAAGGAATTATTTCACGCGCTAATTTTTTTAATCTCTTTTTTTCTTTGAAATCGGCAATTTTCTTTGAAATTCCTATTTTGCCTTCGTAAGGAATTAAGACACAAAATCTACCTGGAATTGAAATTGAGGTGGAAACACGCACACCTTTTCCTTTAACAGGCTCTTTAATAATTTGGACTAATATTTCTTGTCCTTTTTTAAGGCGAGGGATTCTGTTTTTTCTTTCGGGATTATTTTCGTTTGTTTCGTCGTCATTTTCAGAAACTTCTTCCACTTCTGGTTTGGTTTCTTTAACTTCAACTTCGTCTTCAATATCGGCAACATAATCGTCATCAACAAAATTAAGATTGTCTTTAACTGTATCACCAATATCGGAAAAATGCAGAAAAGCATCGTGTTTTAAGCCAATATCAATAAAAACTGCTCTAATTCCGGGCAAAACGCGAGCAACTTTGCCCAAATAAATATTTCCAACCATTCTGTCTTTTTCAGAATGTTCTACAAAAAAGTCAACCAATTTTCTATCTTCAGCAATAGCAATTCTATTCTGGGTTTCGGTTGCACTAATTATAATTTCTTTTAACATTACAATTCTCTATCTAACGGATTACCGTAAATTATTCATCTAACCAAAAGAGAACCCGTTCTTTAAACTTTTGGTCAATTAATTCACGATCATCTTTGGGATAAAATTTTTGTTTTAAGTTTTTAACGTGATCGTGAATTATTTCTATTTGTTCATCAACACTTTTAGCTCGCATAATTTTGGATGCGAAGAACATAATTCCATCCAAATTTTTGAAATACCAAACAATATTCTTTCTTGCCTTAATGGTTGCAATTACTTCAGAATATTCACGAGCTAATAATTTGCTGTGCTTTATTGCAGCATCAGCTATTTCATCTATTGCAGGCTCACCAGAATCAATGCCTGTTTCACACAACTTGTTATATCTGTCAAAGATAAAGGGATTTCCGAGTGCACCACGTGCTATCATTGCGGAATCAATTCCTGTCTCGGCAATCATTCTTTTAATATCTTGTGGTGTAAAAAGTGAGCCATTTCCAACAACTGGAATATTTACTGTATCTTTCACTTTTCGTAACCACTCCCAATCTGGGTCTTCTTTATATTTTTTATTTTTGGTTCGTGTATGAACAATAATAAAAGAAGCACCACTTTCTTGAGCAATTTTTGATGTTTCTAAAATATTTATTTTACCATCGCTTGTTCCTAAACGTAACTTAACAGATATTGAAATATCTCCGGCAACTTTAACCATTGATTCAATTAGTTTTCCCATATAAATTGGGTCATCTAACAATTGAGCGCCAAGATTATGTTTAGTAACTTTTTCAACTGGGCAACCGCAATTTATGTCAATTACATCTGGTTTGTAATTTTTCAATTCTTGCACTGCACCGGATAAATAGTCTGGACTGTTACCTAATAATTGAACTCCAATTGGTTTTTCATCGCGACCGAAGGAAAAAAGACGTAAAGCGTGAAAATCACCTTCAACTACGCCTTTTGCGCTTACCATTGGAGTATAAGTTAAACCAGCACCATACTCTTTTGAAATTTTTCTAAAAGGAGCATCTGAAACATCAGCCATAGGAGCAACAATAAGTTTGTTGCCTAAATCGAAATTCTTTAGTTTCATCTGATTAAAAATTTAAAGGTGAATCAAATAAAACTTGCACAGCTACAGTTTCAATCTGTGCTAAATTTGTCATTTTTACTGATTTCAAATTTTTCCTTATATAACTTTTTAATAAAAAACCGGATAATAAATTATCCGGTCTAATTAAATTTAGTCTTCTTTAATTTCGGAATTTTGTTCCTTTTTCTCTGCAGCTTTTTGTTCTTCCAAAATAGCTTTACGAGATAGGGAATATTTTCCGTTTTCCATTTTTAACAATTTAACTTGAATGCTTTCGCCTTCAGTAAGAACGTCGGAAACTTTGTTTACGCGTTCAAGTGCAATTTGCGAAATGTGAAGCAAACCTTGAGTTCCTGGAATAAATTCGATAAAAGCACCAAAATCAGCAATTTTGATTACTTTTCCAGTGTATTCCATTCCTATTTCTGGGTCAGTTACAATTCCTTTAATATATTCTTTTGCTCTACGAGCATCATCAACATTAACGCCAGCAATTGCAACTTTTCCATCTTCTTCAATGTTAATTTCAACATGAAAATCGCGTTGAATTCCTTGAATAATTTTTCCGCCTTGTCCAATAACAGCACCAATTTTTTCAGGGTTTATTTGAATAAAGATTAAAGATGGAGCAAATGGAGAAATTGATTCTCTTGCAGCAGAAAGAGTTTCATTCATTTTTCCAAGAATGTGCATTCTTCCTTCTTTTGCTTGAGCAAGTGCTTTTTCCATTATTTCAAACGAAATTCCTTGAATTTTAATATCCATTTGAATAGCTGTAATTCCTTCGGCAGAACCAGCAACTTTGAAATCCATATCACCAAGGTGATCTTCGTTTCCAAGAATATCTGATAAAACTGCAAAGCTATCGGCTTCTTTTACCAAGCCCATTGCAATTCCAGAAATAGCTTTTTTTACTGGAACTCCAGCATCCATTAATGCCAACGAGCCAGCACAAACAGTTGCCATTGAAGACGAACCATTTGACTCAAGAATGTCAGAATTTATACGAATTGTGTATGGAAAATTCTCTTTTGAAGGAACAACAAATTTTAGTGCTCTTTCTGCAAGATTTCCGTGACCAACTTCTCTTCTTCCTAATCCACCATAACGTCCTGTTTCGCCAACACTAAATGGAGGAAAATTGTAATGAAGATAAAATGATTTTTTATTCTCTTCGCCTAATCCGTCAACAATTTGCTCATCTTTAGCAGTTCCAAGAGTAACAGTAGTTAATGATTGAGTTTCTCCTCTTGTGAACAATGCAGATGAGTGTGTTCGTGGAATTAAGCCAACTTCTGAAGTAATTTGTCTAATTTCAGTCAATTTTCTTCCGTCAAGACGCACGCCTTCTTCCAATATTCTTTTACGCATTAAATGTTTTTCAATGTCGTGCAAAATATTTTTAATATTGGCTTCATCTTCTGGATATTTTTCGGCTAAAGCAGCAAGAACTTCGGCATTAATTTCGTCATTTTTTGCATATCTAACTTCTTTTGACAAAACAGAATAAACCACTTCTTTGTATTTATCAAATGCTAAAGCATTAACTTCGTCAATAAGTTCTTGGCTAACAACTTTTGTTTCAACAAACATTTTTGGCAATCCACAAGCTGCAACCAATTCTTTTTGAACATTAATGATTTTAATTATTTCAACATGAGCAAATTTAAGTGCATTCAAAATATCATCTTCACTTGCTTCAAGTGATTCACCTTCAACCATCATAATTGAGGTTTCTGTTCCAGCAATTGTTAATTCCAAATCACTTTCTTTAAGTTGGCTAACTGTTGGATTAACGATAAATTCACCATTAATTCTACCAACACGTACTTCACCAATTGGTTCAAGAAATGGAATATCAGAAATTGCCAACGCAGCCGATGCACCAACAGCAGCAATTACATCTGGTTCGTTTTCACCATCAAATGAATAAACAAACGCTGCAACTTGAGTATCGTTGCTATAATCACTTGGGAAAAGTGGTCTAATTGGTCTATCGATTAAACGTCCACTTAAAATTTCTTTTTCTGTAGGACGGCCTTCTCGTTTTATAAATCCACCCGGAAATTTACCAGCAGCAAAATATCTTTCTTTATATTCAACTGATAAAGGGAAATAATCCAAAGTAGTATTTGGTTTTTTTGAAGCTACTGCGGTTACTAAAACCATAGTTTCGCCGTAACTTACCATAACAGCCCCGTTAGACTGTTTTGCGAAGCGTCCAGTTTCTATGGATAATTTCTTTCCGCCTATTTCAACTTCTTTTGTTATAATCATTATTTAAACCTTATTTTCTTAATTTCAATTCTTTAATTATGCTTCTATATCTCTCAATATCTTGACGAGCAACATAGTTTAGCAATCTTCTTCTTTTACCAACCATCATTAATAAACCTCTTCGTGAGTGATGGTCTTTTTTGTGCTCAGAAAAATGGTCAGTTAGTTTGTTGATACGTGCTGTTAAAAGAGCAACTTGCACTTCTGCTTTGCCACTGTCTTTTTCATTATCGCCAAACTTGCTAATGATTTCTTGTTTTTCTTCTTTTGTTAAATTCATTGTGAATTTCTCCTATTATTAATTCGATGTGACTTCAGAACCGTTCCAAAGTCAATTAGTTAATTATCTTTCCAACAAATTGGATTGCTTGTTTTTTATCTTTTCCAATTTGATAGATCAACTCTTCTGTATTATTAAATTTCTTTTCATCTCTAATTCGTGTTAGCAATTCAATTCTAATTTCCTTGCCATAAATGTTTTTACTAAACTCAAAAAGATGAGCTTCAATAACAACGCTTAAAGTATCTGCAAAAGTTGGACGAAAGCCAACATTCATAACTCCATAAACATTTTCATCATCTATTTTTGCTTTTACTATATAAACACCATTTTTAGGTATCAATTTGCTTTCATTTGCAACATTTATATTTGCTGTCGGGAAACCGAGTATTTTTCCTCGCGAAACTCCTTTTACAACATTTCCATAAAAACAGTAATTTCTGCCAAGCAACAAATTTGCATTCTGAACATCACCGTCTAAAAGCAAATTTCTTATTTTTGTGCTACTAATTACAATTTCGTCATTTTTAACTGGACCTAAACACTCAACCGTAAAATTATGTTTTTTACCAAGTTCTATTAACTCGTTATCGTCACCATTTCTGTTTTTACCAAATTTATGGTCGTGACCAATAATTATGTGTTTAACTCCAATTTTATTACAAACAATATTTGTAATAAACTCTTCCGATGTTTGTTCTGCAAATTCTTTCGAAAATTTTAGAACAACCAAATTTTCAATGCCAAATTGAGCTAAAAGTTCGGCTTTTTCTTCAAAAGTTGTTAATAATTTAATTTCAAAATCAGAAACAACAGTTCTTGGATGTGGTTCAAAAGTTATAACAACATTTCTTAAATTATTTTGTTCTGAATACTGTTTTAACCTGTCAAAAAGGAATTTGTGACCTTTGTGAATTCCATCAAAAGTTCCAATAGTTAAAACGGTGTTTTCATTTCTGCTAATTTCATTAATTGACTTAAAAATGTTCATTACAATTAATTTTCCAAAACCTTATTTATCTCTCTAAATTCATCAACAGTTAAAGCATCGTTAACATTAAACTCACCAATGGCTTCCCTTCTTAAGGATTTAAGATATCCGCCACAGTTTAGTTTTTCGCCAAAATCGTTTGCAATAACTCTAACATAAGTTCCTTTCGAACATTTAATTCTGAAATCTATTTCGGGAAGTTCTACTCTTGTAATTTCAAAATCATAAATTGTAACTTCTCGAGGCTTTCTTTCAACTTCAACTCCTTTACGAGCTAATTTATAAAGTCTTTTGCCATTCTGCTTTAATGCAGAGTACATTGGAGGAATTTGCTTAATTTCTCCAAGAAAAGTCTTTTTTGCTTCTTCAATCATTTCATTTGAGACAAAAGAATAATCGTTTTGCTCAGTAAATTCAGTTTCTGCATCCATTGAAGGAGTTTTTTTGCCAAGTTCAATTGTTCCAGAATATATTTTATCCAAATCCTGATACTTATAAATCTCTTTTGTCATTTTTCCAATGCAAACAACTAAAAGTCCAGTTGCAGCTGGGTCTAAAGTGCCAGCATGCCCAACTTTTTTAACGTTTACAGTTTTTCGAACACGATAAACAATATTAAAAGAACTTTTTCCTTTTTCTTTATCAATAAGAACAACTTCACCAGAAGCATAATCAGTATTTGTAATATCAGTCGTTTTCTTTGTTATCATTTTCGTGAATTTTCTTAAAAAGGTTTTCCATCTTTTCAACATAATCTAATGTGTCATCAAGATAAAAATCAATATCTGGCATCTTTCTTAAATGACTCATTTTTGTTGATAATTGTCCTTTAATATATCCTTTTATGCTATTCAACTTTGCAATTTTAGCTGCACGACCTTCTTTTTCAAATATTGAAATATAAATTTTAGCATTTTTTGCATCGGGAGTAACTTTTACCGAAGTAATTGTTAGCATTCCCAATTCAGGGTCTTGAACTTTTAGAAGGAAGATTAAACTTAACTCTTCCTTCATAAACTCAGCTATTTTTTGTATTCTTGTTGACAATTTTTAACTCAATTTCTGTTTTGTTTCAACAATTTGATATGCTTCAATAATATCGTTCACTTTTAGGTCGTTAAAATTGGAAATATTTAAACCGCATTCATAACCAGCAACAACTTCTTTAACATCATCTTTGAAACGTTTTAATGTAGCAAGATTTCCTTCGTAAATAACAATTCCATTACGGAATAATCTAATTTTATCAGTTCTTGTAATTTTTCCTTCGGTAACGTAACATCCGGCAACTGTTCCTATTTTTGGAACTTTGAAAGTATCGCGAATTTCAACAGTTGCAACAAATTTTTCCGAAACAATAGGAGAAAGAAGTCCTTCAAGAGCTGATTTTACTTCATTGATAGCATCATAAATAATATTATATAATCTTATATCAACATTTTCTGTTTCTGCCAACTTACGAGCGTTATTATTTGCTCTAACATGAAAGCCGATAATAATTGCATGCGATGCAGCAGCAAGAAGTACATCGCCTTCTGTAATTCCACCAACCGCTTTATGAATAACATTAACAGCAACTTCGCCATTTGAAAGTTTCATTAACGAATCTGCAAGTGCTTCAACTGAACCATCCACGTCACCTTTTACAATAACTGGAAGATCTTTTACTGCTCCTTGACTAATTTGCTGTGCTATTTGATCCAAAGTAATGTGGCGAACTTGTCTATGATCTTGTTCACGTTTTAATTGTTGCCTTTTAAGAGAAATTTCTCTTGCTTCGCGTTCAGATTCAACAACCGCAAATACGTCGCCAGCTTGAGGAGCGCCTTCAAAACCTAAAATTAAAACTGGAGTTGCAGGTGAAACTTCGGTAAGTTTTTTGTTCCGTTCATCAAACATTGCTCTAACTCTACCTTGATAATTGCCAGCAACAAAAGGGTCACCAACTCTTAGAGTTCCTTTATCAACCAAAACAGTAGCAGTAATTCCACGCCCTGGTTCCATTTGCGATTCAATAACACTACCACGAGCAAGTCTATCTGGATTTGCTCTTAACTCTAACAATTCAGCTTCTAATAATATTTTTTCCAATAGAATATCAACATTAAGACCAGTTTTTGCAGAGATTTCCACAGCTTGATATTTTCCGCCCCATTCTTCAATTAAAACATTTCTTTCTGAAAGTTGTTGTTTTATTTTGTCAATGTTCGAGTTTGGTTTATCAATTTTGTTTATTGCAATTATTATTGGAACAGAAGCAGCTTGTGCGTGATTAATTGCTTCAACAGTTTGTGGCATAACGGCATCATCGGCAGCAACAATAATTACAACAATATCGGTTACTTTTGCACCACGAGCACGCATTGCAGTAAACGCTTCGTGACCTGGAGTATCGAGGAACGTAATTTTCTTACCATCTTGAACTTCAACTTGATAAGCACCAATGTGCTGTGTAATTCCACCAGATTCGCCAGCAACAACATTTGCACGTCTAATATAATCCAATAATGAAGTTTTACCGTGATCTACGTGTCCCATTATTGTTACAACTGGAGGTCTTTGCTGAAGAGTAGATTCAGCATCTTCGCTATCAGCCAAAGAATCAGCAATATATTCATCTTCAAAATCGACTTCAAAACCAAATTCATCCGTTAACAAAGTAATAGTTTCCGCATCCAATCTTTGATTTATAGAAACCATTAAACCAAGTCCCATACATTTGGAAATAACATCGCTAACAGAAACATTCATTAAGTTGGCAAGTTCGTTAACAGCAATAAATTCAGTTACTTTAATACGACCTTCATCAAGTTCCTGTTGTTCAATAATTTTTTCTTGCTCTTCAATTTGTTCTTTTTTACGGCGTTTTTTTGCACTTGCTCTTTCAGCAATTGCAAGGTCGTCCAAACTAATCATTGTTCTTTTAATAGCCGCATCAACTTCGCGTTTATCAACTTCTGCTTTTTTTACTCTTTTAAATTTTTTGGATTGAACTGTTTCTTCAACATCAGTTGCTTTCTTTTTTCTTCTAAATTTTTTCTTTTTTTCACCTTCTTTTGAGTCAACGTCTTCTTTTTTCTCAATTGGTTTTGCAACAACTGGTTGCGTAGCTATTGGTTTTGCCGCAGTTGGTTTTGGAACTACTTTTACTCCCTCAATAGTTGATGGTTTTTTCTTCTTTTTATCGCGTCTTCTCTCATGAAGATCTATTTTGCCAACTATTGTTAAACCTTTTTTTCTTCCATTAAGCTCTTTTTCGGCATCAGTTTGATAAACTCCGTTTTCAATTTCTAAAACTTCTTCATCTTTTTCATCTAACTGAGTATCAACTATTTCTTCTGTTGTATTAAAATCTTCAATAATTTCTGAAATTGTATTTTCGACATTTTGCTCAACAACTTCTGCAATTTCCGCTTTAACTTCGGCAACAACTTCAGTTTCTACTTCGGGTTGAATTTGAGTGCCAATAATTTCATTAGGAATTTCTTCTATTATTGTATTTTCTGTTTTTTCAACTATTACTTCTTCTTTAACTTCAGGCAACACAACTGTTTCAGCTTCTACAACATTAACGTTACTTTCAACTTCAGTACTTGTTTTTTCAACGCGTTTTTCAATTATTTTCGCAATTTTTTTCTTATGTTCTTCTGATTTATCAATATCTTTTTTGAAATGCGCTTGCAAATCACCAAGCATTTCATCTGACATTAAAGTCATATGATTTTTTACTTCGTATCCTTTGCCTTTCAAAAAATCAATAATAGCATCAGTTGAGATATTAATTTCTGAAGCATATTTAAAAATTCTGTATTTCGGTGTATTAGTTGTAAGCATATTGTGAATTACCTATAAATTTTAATTTTATTCTTCTTCAAATTGATTTTTAATAATTTCTAATATTTCGGCTGCTTTTGCTTCATCTAAAGATTCAATTTCTTTTAATTTTTCCAAACCAGCTGTTAATACTTCAACTGCAGTATCATATCTATTAACAATTAACAAATCAACAATTTCTGTTCCTAATTCTTGTCTTAATTCAACAAGTTCTATATCATCTTCATATTCTTCAAAAGGTTTTTCTTCACGAATAACATCAATTTCATATCCAGTTAGCTTCATTGCAAGTCGGATATTTACACCATTTCTTCCAACAATAAGCGAAACTTGATCGTTATCGGCAAGAACTTGGCATCTTTTGCTTGCTTCATCAATTTCAATTTGTTTCAATTTGGCTGGAGCCAAAGTTCTTTGAATTAATGTAACAGGATCATCTGAATAATTAACAACATCAATATTTTCATTATTTAATTCGCGAACAATTGCGTGAATTCTAACGCCTTTCATTCCAACGCAAGCACCAACTGCATCAATTCGTGGGTCGTGCGATTCAACCGCAACTTTGGCTCTTTCGCTTGGTTCACGTGCAATTCGTTTCATTTCAATAATTCCATCATATATTTCTGGAATTTCAATCTCAAATAATTTTTTTAGGAATAAATTATCGGCTCTAGATATAATTATAACAGGACCATTGGCTGTTTTTCTAACTTCTTTAACAACTGCGCGAAGTGTATCACCTTTTCTGTATCGTTCGCGAGGAATTTGTTCAAGACGTGGCAAAAGTAATTCATTTTTGTTGTGATTAACAAGAATGTCGTTACGACGAACTTGATAAATATCGCCAACAATAATTTCACCTATCATATCGTTATATTCGTTATATATAAGTTCTTTTTCAATTTCTCTAATTCTTTGGTTCAAACTTTGGCGGGCAAGATTTATAAGCCGTCTTCCAAAAGAGCTAAGTTCAAGTTTTTCAACATAATCTTCACCAACTTCTAACTCTTCTTCGTTGCCTTTTTCGTTAACCTCATCAATACTAATTTCGTGTTCGGGGTCTTCAACTTTTTCAACTATTGTTCTTACAAGAAATATTTCAATATCGCCTTTATCCATATTTGCAATTACTTCGTAATTTGCTTCAAGACCATATTTTTTCTTAACCATAACACCAAATATTTCTTCGATGATGTTTTCAAGAATGTCTCTATCAACATTCTTTCCTCTAACCATTTGGGAAAATGCTTCAACTATTGCATTATTCATTTTGCGGTTGCCTCCGTCTTAAAATCTGACAACAACTTTTGCAGATTTAATATTATTAAAGTTAACTTCTTCTATTTTATTATCTATTTGAAATTTTAATATTTCGTTATTTACGTCCAAAAGCTTTGCTACAAACTTTTCCACAACTTGTCCTTCAAATTCTAACTCAAAAAATCTATCAATGTTTTTTTGAAATTGTTGGATATACATCAAAGGTCGGTCAATTCCAGGAGATGAAACATCGAGCCGATATTTTGATTCAATCAAATTTTCAGATTCAATTAAATCTCCACAAGCTCTACTTACATCAACACAATCAGAAGTAATAATTCCTACTTCGTTATCAATAAAAATTTCCAAAACAAGGTCGTTATCATTTCCTCTAAAATTGATTTCAATTAAAAGAAATCCGAGTTGCTCAACAATATTTTTAATTTTTTCCGATATTAGCGGCTTATTTGTGTTCATTTTCAAACGTTTTTTTATACTTTAATTTCATAGAAATAAAAAACGCCCACTTTGGGGCGAATTAGTATACAAATTTACCATTAATAAACAATATTTGCAAATTATTTAGTGTTACACCAACTTTCCAAGAACACTATAAATTATTTATTTCAAATAAGATATGTTATTTTATTAGGTTCATTTTACCAATAAATCTATCCTCAGCAATTTTAACTTCATAAAAATATACTCCAGAAGAAACTAAATTGTTTTTACTATTTGTGCCATTCCATTGCACAAGATAATTTCCAGCAGAGAGTTCCTGATTTACCAAAACGCTTATTTCTTCCCCTTTTAGGTTAAAAATGGTCATTTTTACTTTTTTGTTGGAAAGTTTATAAGGCACCATAAAGCTAATTGTTGTACTTGGATTAAATGGATTTGGATAATTTTTTGCAACAATATGAGTTTGAGGAATATTTGGAACATCATTTGAATTATCTATACTTGTAATTAAACTAACTGTACTTTCCTGCAAAACTCCGTCAATATTTGCTAAATATAACTTTGTCCACTCTGGGCGAGTTGATAGTTTTAAGTAATTTTCAGTCCATTCCGAATCAGTTAATCGTAAAAAATTTGTACTAGTATATTCGTGATAGCTATAAACTGGACCGACAAACGCAACGTTTTCGCCACTAATCAAATTTGCATTCATAATTGCTAAATCAATTTTTCCAGTTCCAGAATGTGCAACCCAACCAACCATTCCACCATTTTCGTCTGTTGGCGATGTGTGAAAATCCGCTACTAAATAGTTAGCATTTTTGTCGGTATAAAACATTTTAGGATACCACCCATCATAATATGTTTCGCCACACACGGGTTGAGGGTTTGTAAGTGTTCTTTTCATAAACTTAATTTCAGATTCCAAAAGGTCTGTTCCATCCAACTCTTTTTGAGCAATTGATTGCAAAGTATCGCAAATTTGATACACATTTGTGAAATAGTTAATAATATATTCCGAATCGAGATTCAATTCAATCATTTTATTTTTGAAATTGCTTGCCAATAATTTTACAGATTCAAACAATTCAGGAATTGGTTCCACATAACAATGAGGATAAAAACACGTAACTCCACCAGTGTATGACTGTTTTGCATAAAGAATATTATCGTGCCTCAATTCCGTCCAAGAAGCAAGTTGCGAATTCATTTTTTGTTGCCACCAAGCAGCCGTTTGCATAAAATTTGGGAAAATTGTTCTATCTTTGGGTGGATTTAACTTTCTTATTGAATTTAGCCAACCATTATAAACTGTGCTATTCCAAAAATCGGAATCATAAGAATCAACCAAATATCTAACTCCCGCCAAATTTGGAGCATAATTAAACTCATCTAATTCCTTTACTAAAAGTTGAGCCGAAGCATCATTTCCAAGAGCAAATAAAATATCAAGAGTTGATGGAAGCATTCTTTTTTGCTTCACTTTATCATAAACGACACTTCCAGTTACGTATGAATCAATAACAAATCGTTGCCCAAACATCAAAAATGCTGATGCGGGCTTTATTTCGTCTTCACTTGCTGGATTGTGCATCAAAACTTGAGACAGTATTTTCTGTTCGGCAAAGGGTTGATTTGCCAAAGTATCTTGATACATTTTAAAATAGTTTGTATCAGCTAACGACTCACAATAGTTGAAACCCATTTTATTTTTTAATTCTAAAAGATTTGCAAAAGTTACATTATCCTGTTCACCAACAAATGACTCAATTACTTTTTCAATTTTTTGATACCTTTCTTCCAAATTGCCATTTTTTTGTAGTTCCAAAATTAAATTTGCCATAATTGCTTGGCGCTGAACATCTTCCAAACTAATTTTTTGAAATTCATCTGGAGCAATTAGATATAGTTCCATTTTTCCAAGCCAAATCATTGCTTTAAAATATTTAGCTAATTCTGGTCTAAACTCATCATCGTAATGTCCGCGAGGTTTAAATTGGCTAAAATCAATCTTTCGCAATGATTCAGAAAAAAATGGCATTGATTCAAACTCTTGCTTTTCAATATTTATTAAAAATTGAGTGATTTTAGCTTCATTTTCGGAAAAATATGGTGTGCTATTTGGGTCTAAAAGTCTTCTTGCAACGGAAAGATATAAATCAACATCCACTAATCTATCTTTCATATATTGCGATTGATAATTATTTTCAAAATTTGGAATTTCTGCAACCAAGTTATTTAAGTATTCCAATAATCGTGGAATTAAAAATGACATTTCAACATCGGTTAAAATATCGTCATAAGATTTGTGGAATGCGTGTAAAATCATATCGGATGTAATAAAAAGCGGCAAATCTTTGGCATAAATATCGGTAATTGCTGTTACAAAACTCTCATTTCCAAGTCGTTCAGTAACAACAAATCCATTTTTTTGAAGAAGTGTTTTTTCATCGTTAGTTAAATTTAGCTTAATTGCAATCGAATCGGCATAAAGAGCATTATTCCAATTGGAAGCGATATTTGATTTAAATTCACCACCATTTTTCATTTGCATTAATTGTTTCGAAGTTAAATTTGCGTTTGAATGCACAAAATTTTGATAGTCTTCAAAATTGAATGACGATTGTGCAAATGAAATATACAAAGGAAGAAGGACTAAAAAACTGAGCAACTTTTTCATTTTTATTCCTCAATTAAATTAATTGACATAAGTTAAGTTATGAAAAATTAATTCTAAACGAAATGAATTTTTCTATTGAATAAGTAAAAATAAAGCACTGAATATAAAATATCCGTGCTTTTATAATTAATCCAAATTAGGAATAAACTCTTTCGGAATAATTCCCGAATTGGAAGCAGAACTATTTTCAATCACTTGTTTTTCCGTTTTTGCACCAGGAATTACTGTTTGGCAAGCTGGATGTGAAATGCAAAAACGCAAACTAACTTGACCCATTGTTTGGTCGGGATATTTTTCAAACAAAGGTTTCATTTTTTCCAATTTTTCTAAATAGTTCACTATTTTTTCTTGCGAAAGGTTCATACTTCTATGATCTTCAGCAATAAATGTAGAATTTTTGGAAAATTTTCCGGTTAAAAAGCCAAACAAAAGTGGAATTCTTACAATAACACCAATTCCATATTTGATAGCCTTTGGAAATAACACCTTTTCGGCTTCGCGTTCTAACAAATTATATCTTACTTGAATTGAATCAATTAAATTATGATGTTTATCCAAAATGTGAGCATGCTCTGTTTCTTTAAAAGATTGAATGCTGAAACCAGCACTTAAAATTTTTCCATCCTTTTTTAGTTGCTCCAAAGCTAACCATGGCTCATCTTGCTCAAGCTTCTCCGAATCTGGACTGTGCAATTGAAGAATATCTAATGCGTCAACATTTAGTCTTTTCAAACTCTGTTCAGCAGCAAAAATTATATAATCTTTTGTGTAAGTCTGTTTAATTGCCCCATAACCTTTATCATCATCCGAGTTTGCATTGTAAAAATCATTGCCAGCTTTAGTAGCAATTACAATATTTTTTTTGCCACGTTCTTTTATCAATTTTGCAATTAATTCTTCCGAATGACCAAAACCATAAACATCCGCTGTGTCAATTAAGGTTACTCCTTCATCAACTGCTTTATTTAAAGCTGCCAAAGAAACTTCATCGTCAGTTTTTCCCCAATTCATTCCACCTATAGCCCAAGCTCCAAAACCAACAGTTGATACTTTTGGTCCACGATTTCCAAGATTTTTATATTCCATTGTTTACTCCATTGTTTAATTTTTAATAACTAAAAATATCAAATTATTTGAAGATTTTTCTTTTTTGAATAGAACAAATAAATCTTTTTTATTAAGTTGCTACTATTAACTTAAAATTCTTCGGAGATTTTTTAATGAAACGCACTGTAATTTTACTTTTTGTTTTTAACATTTTTTCAACTATTTCTTTTTCGCAGACAAAAAACAAAGCTTCTTATATTGAACAAAAAAGTGAGTTTTTTGAGAAAATGGAAAAGGATTTAGATTCCTTTAACAAAATTAAATCAGAAAAACCAAAGTCATTTAAAATGGATTTTTCTGAAATTGACGTTCCAAAATCACTTGATGAGTTTAAAATCTTTTGGCATAACGAGCCAGTTTCACAAGGTTTTACAGGAACTTGTTGGGCATTTTCAACAACTTCATATTTTGAGTCCGAAATTTTTAGAATTCGTGGTGAAAAAATCAAACTTTCCGAAATTTATACCGCTTATTGCGAATATATCGAAAAAGCGAAGAGATTTATTCAAAAACGTGGCGATTCAAAATTTGACGAAGGCTCAGAATCTGAAGCTGTAAAGCTAAATTGGCAAAAATATGGAACAATGCCTATCGATGCTTATTCTGGATTATTGCCAGAACAACCAAACCACGACCACCGCACATTAATTAATGAAATGAATTCATATTTGAAATCGGTAAAAGAAACAAATTCTTGGAATGAAGAAGTAAATTTGAACACCATTAAATCAATACTTAATCATTATTTAGGAACTCCACCCGAAAAATTTGATTATAATGGTAAAAATTACACTCCAAAAGAATTTTTTACCAAGGTAGTAAACTTAAACATGGATGATTATGTCGAGTTTCTTTCAACCATCAAATATCCATTTAACGAGTATATTGAATTTGAGGCTCCTGATAATTGGTGGCATAGCAAAAGTTACTACAACATTCCTCTTTCCGATTTTATGAAAATCATAAAAAATTCGGTTAGAAATGGCTATTCAATCGCACTTGGTGGCGATGTTTCAGAATCTGGATATTCTTCAAATTCGCAAGCAGCCGTTGTTCCAAGTTATGATATTCCATCAGAATATATAAATGAATTTTCACGAGAGTTTAGAATTGCGAATAAAACAACCGAAGATGACCACGGCATACATATTGTTGGTTTTATGGAAAAAGATGGAAATGATTGGTATTTAATTAAGGATTCTGGAGCTGGTTCTCGTAATGGAAAAAACAAAGGTTACTATTTTTATCACGAGGATTATGTAAAACTAAAAATGCTTGGATTTATGGTTCACAAAGATATGGTTGAAAATTACATAAAATAACAACAAATTGTGATTTTACACACATGGAAAGTTTTTTACATTGTTTATATTTAGCCAGAACCGTAAATTTGCACTTAAGATATAGAAAGGTAAAATGAAAAGTCCAAATTTTGAAAATTTTAATAGTTTATTACACACTGATTGGCATCCTGAGCAAGGAGATTTTGTAAAGGAAAATTCATTGCAAGATAGTGAGCAATTTAAGAATAGAATGCGAAAGTATAATGTGCTTGCAGTTTCGTTAACTATTTCAATAATTGTTGTTTTTGTGGCAGCAATTGTTATTCTTTCACTTTAGAATATTTATGATAGATTTAATATTGTAAGTTGCCAAATTTATGGGGTTTTTGAGATTATTAAAAACCCCACTATTAACCAAAACTGTATCTATTTCCATCTTATTTGCCATCAAAATATCTGTTTCAATTCTGTCACCAATTAGCAAATATTCTTCTTTTTTGAACTTTAATTTTTCATTAATTGCTAAAATCATAAAATCAGAAGGCTTGCCAAAGTGTTGCTTCAATTTTCTATTGGTTGAATTTTCTAAATCAGAAATAACAATTCCAGCATCGACAATTTCGCCGTTAATAACTGGACAAGTATTATCAATATTTGCTGCTAAAAATTCTGCTCCGTTCAAAAGTGCATTTTTTGCAATTTCAAATTTAATTTTAGAATAATTTCTGTCTAAACTGATGATAATTATTTCAATTTCTTCTGGATTTTCGGTAAAAATGAGTCCCGATTCGACTATTTCCTTAATAAATACTTCTTCAGCTATAGCATAAAATTTTTTGCCTTTACGTTCATTTTTCAAAAATTTAATGCAATTGTCGGTTGCTGTTAAAATTTGATTTGAAGAAATAGAAATTCCATTATCATTTAGAAACTTTGCGTATTCATTTTTTGATTGGGTTGTTTTATTTGTAACAAATAAAAGATGTTTTTCATCCTTTATAAGATAATTTAATGTTTCGACTGCCCCTTCAATCATTTTATCTTCAAGATAAATTGTTCCATCCATGTCAAAGATAAAGCCTTTGTATTTTTCAGTAAAAAAACTCAATTTTCTATTAAACTCCGTTTCATAAGCGAAAGAGTTTTTTCAATTGAAAGAGGATGATAATTAATCTCTTTTTGTGCTTTTGTGTTTAGCAATCCCGATTTTAATGGTCGCCTTGCTGGCTGATTTAATTCAGATGTAAAAATTGGAGTAATTAACGATTTATCAAGATTAAAATAATCCGCAATTTTGTATGTAAAATCAATTCGCGAAAGCGTTTCGGCTCCACCTAAATTTAAAACGCCAACTTTATCAAATTCAATAATTTTTCCAATTGCGTATGATAAATCGTCAATATATGTTGGATTATTAAATTGGTCAGTTACTATTTTGATATTTTTCTTTTCGCTGAGTGAATTATAAACCCATTTCACAAAATCTGGTCTTCCAAATTGAGTAGCACCATAAAGTACATTTGTGCGGATGATTGTGTGCTTAATTCGTCCAATTTTTACAACATTTTCGGCTGCTAATTTTTCTTTTCCATATTGGCTTATCGGATTTGGCAACTCATCTTCAGAATATGGGCCATTTTCGCCATCAAAAATATAATCGGATGAAATATGAATTAAATGAGAATTACAATTTCTGCCATATTTCACTAAATTTTCAACTCCAGTTACGTTTATTGACCACGAAAGTTCTTTTTCGGTTTCGCAACCATCAACATTTGTATAAGCAGCACAATTTATAATAACATTCGGTATAAATTCCTTTATAAGATTTTTAACTTCCGAATGCGATGTAATATCCAGTTTTGAATATTTTACGTTTTCATAAAATGATTCATTTTCAAAAGAAGCACACATTAGCTCAACATTGTTATCAAACATAAAATGAGTTGTTAAACTCTGTCCTAACATTCCATTTGAGCCAATAATTAGTATTTTTTTTCTATTTTCGTTTTGTGAAGTCATAATTTAAATTTTCAAAATCCTTTTCATTTTTATTTTACTAATATCCAAAAATATGTTTTTATAATTAAAATAGCTAAATTTGGAACAATTAAATCAATCGAAAGAAAGTTACCATATGAAAATAGGAATTGTCTGTTATCCAACTTATGGCGGTAGCGGAGTTGTAGCAACCGAATTGGGCATAGCTTTAGCTGAAAAAGGACACGAAGTGCATTTTATTAGTTATGCATTTCCACACCGACTAAATCACTTTATTAACAACATTTATTATCACGAAGTTGAAGTTAGCAATTATCCTCTATTTGAGCATTCGCTTTATTGTTTATCGCTAACAAGCAAAATGTTGGAAGTAATTGAATTTGAAAACTTGGATTTACTTCATGTCCATTATGCAATTCCTTTTGCTACAAGTGCTTATCTTGCAAAACAAATTGTTAAAAAGAAAAACTCCAACATCAAAATAATAACCACGTTACACGGAACGGATATAACTCTTGTTGGATTAGAGCCTTCATTTTTGCCTTTGGTAAAGTTTAGTATTGAGGAAAGTGATGGAGTAACTGCCGTTTCTAAATTTTTGAAGGAAACAACTTTAACAAACTATAATATTGAAAAAGATATAAAAGTGATTAACAATTTTATTGACACAAGTTTATACAAACCCGAAAAAAATGAAGTAATGAGAAAGAAGATTGCTCCAAATGGGGAAAAAGTGTTGATTCACACTTCCAATTTTAGGGTTATTAAACGAGTTACCGATACAATTAAAATTTTGGAATTAGTAAAAAAAGAAATTCCAACAAAACTAATTCTAGTCGGCGATGGTCCTGATAGATCTGAATGTGAACGATTAAGCAGAGAATTGCATTTACAAAATGATGTAATTTTTCTTGGCAAACAGGATGGAATTCAAGAAATTCTTACTTGTGGTGATATTTTTTTAATGCCATCGCAATCGGAAAGTTTTGGTCTTGCTGCTTTGGAGGGAATGTCTTGCGGTTTACCAGTTATTAGTTCAAGCGTTGGAGGTTTGCCAGAATTAAATATGCATAACAAAACTGGATTTATTGCAGAATTTGGCGATATTGAAAGAATGGCAAGTTATGCAGTTTCACTTTTTACAAATGAAAGAAAGTATAACATTTTCTCGGCTAATGCACGTGCACGAGCAGTTGAAAATTTTGAAAAAAGCTTAGTTATTCCTCAATATGAAGAGTTTTACGAAAAGATTTTATCAGAATAGCAATTAATAGATAAAATCTTTTTCTATTTCGGAAAATCTTTTAGCTTCCAAGTCTTTTTCGGAAACAATTTCTTTGGAAACCTTCCAATCAATATTTAAATCCGAATCATTATAAACAATTGAACGTTCACTTGCTTTGTTGTATAATGCCGTACATTTGTATGTAAAAATCACTTCTTCTGATAAAACAGAAAATCCGTGTGCAAATCCTGGTGGAATCCAAAATTGTTTTTTATTTTCATCAGAAAGCTCAATTTGGAAATATTTTCCAAAAGTTGGCGAACCAAAACGAACATCAACGGCAACATCAATTACTTTTCCAACAAGAACAGCAATTAGTTTTCCTTGGGCGCTATCACCAATTTGATAATGCAACCCGCGAATTGTTCCATATTTTGATTTTGATATATTATCTTGAACAAAGTTGTATCTTTCTGTTATAAAACTGTACTTTTCTGAGTTAAACGACTCGAAAAAATAGCCTCTATCATCATTAAAAATTTTTGGTTCAATTACTAAAAGACCATCAATATTTACTTTTTCAACTTTCATTTTTCAACTAATTTGTTATTATAATGTGCAATTTAATGAGAAATTGCGAATAATATTTATTTTTATTAACGGACAATAATATTGTTTTATATTCATAAAGGTACTTGATAGTTCTTCAAAATTCCGTTATTTTTGCATATAAAACAATTATGAGATAATTATGAATATTAAACAGAAAGATGAGTTTAATTCTGCAGCTGAGTTGATGTCGCGTTTAACATGTGAACTTGGCAAAACATGTTTAAATAAAGAACATTTTTTTGCCGCAAAATACGATTTAACACCTGCCGAATTTAGATGTTTAAGACTTTTTAAAGACAAACCAAGCATGTCAATTAAAAGAATTGCAATTCAAATGAATTTAACACCTGGTAGAATTACTCACATTTTAACTTCGCTTGAAGCAAAAAATTATATTTCTAGAAAAATTGACGAAAAGGATAAGCGCAATATTATTGTTCATTTAACCGAAAGTAGCATTCCTTTCTTAAAAGTTGTAAACGAAAATCACATTAAACTGCATGAAAATATTTTAGGAAATATTCCAGAAGACAAAAGAGAGTTTATTTTGGAATCTATGGAAGAACTTATTAAAGCATTAAAAACTTGGACAGATAATACAAAAAGAAGTTAAATTTTCTTTGTAATTCACAAAATTTTTTGGATTTTTTGAAATTTTGTCCGTTTTTTTCGATAGTAGAACAGTTTTAAATTATGTAAATAATTGGCTTGTTTTTGCAGGCTAAAGTATTTTTCAAAAAATAATTAATATTAACTAAAATAAATAAAAGTAGGCTTTACTTTGTTTATTTTAGTTAATTTGCTCAAGGAAATGAAAATATGATAAAAATACTAACCAGTCCTAAACTATTTATTTCTTCTATTTTTTTACTTTTATTATCGTTTAATGTTTCGCAAGCACAAGATTTTGAATGCTCTGATTGCCACGAAACTCAAATAAGCGGAGTTCATTTAGACGTAATTAGTTGTTCTGATTGCCATTCTGATGTAGTTGACGATGAGCATTCTGATAAAGGGGCAAAGAAAGTAAACTGTCTCGATTGTCACTCGGAATATGAAAAATCCGTAAAAAACGATATTCACAGTAAATTAGGAATAAAAAAAGGAAATCCGACTTGCGTTTCTTGTCATGGAAATCATACAATTTTATCACCCTCAAAGTTCAAAAATCCTACAAAAGAATATTGTGGAAAGTGCCATAAAGAAGGTAAAGTAGTTTTAACAACTTCCTATCATTCAAATTCTGGCAATGAGGCAAAATGTGCTGAGTGTCATGAATCAAACGATTATAAACCAATTTTAGCAAAATCCGTCCATAGTGGTTTATCGTGTGTTGATTGTCATAATTATGTGTCTAATAATCTTGCCAAACATGAAAATGGAATTACAAAAAACAACAAAGCAAATTGCTATTCTTGCCATAACGATGTTGCAAAAATACATGCCGAAAGTGTACACGGATTAGCTTTAGCAGATGGTGAAGAAGATGCTGCAATGTGTTGGGATTGTCACGGTTCGCACGAAATTTTAAAAACTTCCAACAGTTTAAGTAAGACAAATCCAAAAAATATTGGAACAACTTGTGGAACTTGTCATGACGACCCTGCGTTTGAAGAAAAATTTCACATGAGTTTAAAATTGCCTGGCAAAATGTATTCTGAATCGGTGCATGGTAAATTAGTTATGAGTGGAAATAAAGAAGCTGCAAATTGTACTTCTTGTCACGGATTTCATACAATTAAAGATAGAGTTCAACCTGGTTCACAAATTTCACCAATTAATATTCCAAATACTTGCGGAACTTGCCACAGTAAAATTGTAGAAGAATATAAAAATTCAATTCATTGGATTAGAGCTAAAAAAGGAATAAAAGATGCACCAGTTTGTAACGACTGCCATAGTGAACATAGTGTTGAAGATGTAAAGAGTACCGATAAAAAAGCTTATCGATTGAAAATGCAGAACAATACTTGCATAAGTTGCCATTCAGATGCAAGAATGAATCACAAGTTTGGAAGCAAAGGAAAGGAAGTTGAGCAATATTTAAATAGTTATCACGGACTCGCAGCATATCGTGGCGGAAGCAATGCTGCACTTTGCGTTGATTGCCACGGCGTTCACAGCATTCTTCCAAGTAGTGATTCAAATGCAACTATTCACAAATCGAATGTGACTGAAACTTGTCGTAAATGCCACGAAAACGCTACTGAAATATTTTCAGTTAGTTACTCACACGAAACTGAATCAGAAGAAGCAAAACAAGTTGAAGATGTTGTTAAAGATGTCTATTTCTGGTTAATTGTTTTTGTGATTGGTGGAATGGCTATTCACAATCTCATTATTTTTATATTCGAAATTAGACGAAAACGTAAAAAAGACAAAAATGTTATTACAATTCCACGTTTTACTCGAAACGAAATAATTCAACACTTTTTGTTGTTAACATCGTTTATTACGCTTGTAATAACTGGATTTGCATTAAAATATCCAAATAGCTTTTGGTCAGAAGGTCTACTCTCTCTTGGAATGACAGAAGCAGTTCGCTCAAATATCCACAGAGTTGCTGCTGTAATTATGAGTGTTTTAAGCATTTACCACGTTTTTTATCTTCTATTTACTGCTCGTGGAAGAAATGTGCTTGTAGAAATGCTACCAACATTTACTGATTTAAGAGATGCGATTGATAACATACTTTATTATTTGCGTTTCAAAAAGAAACATCCTCATTTTAATCAATATGATTATGCCGAAAAAGCTGAATATTGGGCATTAATTTGGGGAACATTTGTAATGGGTTTAACAGGACTTATTTTATGGTTTCCAACAATTGTTGATACTTGGGCACCAATTTGGTTAATTAAAGTTGCCGAAATTGTTCACTTTTACGAAGCAATTTTAGCAACTCTTGCAATTATTGTTTGGCATTGGTTCTTTGTTTTAATCCACCCAAAAGAATATCCAATGAGTTTTACTTGGATTGATGGAAAAATGTCAATTGGTCATTACCGCGATCATCACGAAAATCATTTTAGAAAACTACTTTTGGAATGGCATCATTACAAAACAAATGATATTGACCGTAAAAAACTCAGCAATTTTATGCAACTTTTCTTAAAAACAGTTGAAGAAAATGGTGCTGACCCTGATGAAGTTTTGCAAAACGAATTAAACAACGACCCTGAGCTTTTTGTATGGTTTGATACTATGACTTCAGGTAAAAATCACAAGTAGATATTAAATAGCCTATATTTTATTATATGGGCTATTTTTTTATCAAAAATAAAACATATTTAGCGTTAACTTTTAATTAGTAATTTGGAGAAAAGAATGTATGCACGTGTCACCACATTTCATCTAAAATTGGATAAACGAAAAGAAGCCATTGATATTTACCAAAATAGTGTTGTAAAAGAAGCTAAAGAGCAAAAAGGTTTCAAAGGTGCTTCGTTTTTTGTAAACAAAAATGCTGGAAAATTTATTTCAATTACTGTTTGGGAAGATATGGAAGCTGCTGTGGCAAACCAAAGAACTGGTTACTACCAACGACAAATTGATAAATTTTCGGAATTACAAGTAGTGCCTCCAGAATTTGAGGGTTTTGATGTTCCAATTCTTGAATTTAATAGCTAAAAATTGAGATTAAAAAGGTTGTTTTAGACAACCTTTTTTATTTTACTCAAAACTCTATAAATTACCCTTTAAATGATCAAAAGTATTTATATCAGGAAATAATTTTAAATATTTTTCTTTCGAAACGTTGTTTTGCCAATTTTTTGTAATAATAGCTATTCCAAGAATTGCAAAATATATTGCCAAAATTGCAATTCCCACATATTTTTTATCAAATTTCTTTTTACCAATTGTAGTTTTTAACTCCAAAGTATTGGAAATTGGACAAGCATCAATACATTTTAGGCACGAAACGCATTCATCCGAAACTACTGTTTTGTATTTATGAACTTTTATATTTGATGGACAAACTACCGAACAATGTCCACAATCCGTGCAACTTTCGGTATTTCGCTTTATTTTGTTGAAACTTAATAACGAAAATATTCCTAACAAAGCTCCGTATGGACACAAATAACGGCACCAAAAGTTTCTAATTATAATTGAAAGAACAAAAAGTACAGCAATTACAATTAACGAAAATTGGCTAATTTTTGCGAAAAAGTAGTACATTTTTACGTCGGACATAATGTTGTATGGAGCATCCAAAAATTTGCTTAGTGAAATTGCCGACATTCCAATTATTGCGTATGCAAAAAATCCTAACAACAAATATTTTAATGAGCGAAGTGGATAATCGATATATTTTGGTAAAACTATTTTTCGCTTAAATAGTTTTTTCTGAATTTTTTCGCCAAAATCGCCAATCATTTCTGAAATAAAGCCTATTGGACAAATCCAGCTACAGAATGATTTTCCAAAAAAGAATGAAACACTCAAAATTGCTACAAAAATGAACAATCCAGCGGGATGAACTGGATGTATTTCGCCAGTTTTGAAAAATAGTAGCAAACTCATTAGCGAGCTTATTGGAAGAAATGCTTCAACTCCAGGTGGGCGATTTGAAAATGCCTCCATTCCATTTGATTCGAGCCAACTTATAAAAAAGATAAACTCAATACCTATCCAAATTGTTAAAAAAGAGAAAAATGTTTGAATGTAAAATCGAACATTTTGAACGTTGTTATATTTATTTTTTTTCATAACTTTACTTTAATAAGATTATAAATTCTGATTATAAACTTCGGGAAATTGTGAACTTTAATCAAGCAAAAACTTTATAAATGTTAAATATTTATAAAGTTGCTATTTTATTAAACGTTTTTAGTTTAAAATCGTGAAGTGTTTCTTCTCTTAGCATATTATAGGCTTCGTCGCGAATTTTTCCCCAAGTGTTATGAACTGGACAAGGATGCGTATCGCCACATTCTGGAAATCCAAGAACACATTTTTCAAAAACTTCCCTTCCATCAATTGCTTCAACTATTTCAATTAATCTAATTTCAGAAGCAGCTTTTGCTAGAAAAAATCCACCATTTTTGCCCTTTTTTGAGCCAATAATTCCCGAAACAGTTAAAATTTGCAATACTTTTGATACAAATTCCTTTGGTTGTTTTACCTTTTCGGAAACTTGCAAAGCGTTAAACAATTCGCCATTTTCTTCAGTCGATAAATACAAAACCGCTTGCAACCCAATTTCACATTTTTTCGAAAATAATACTGTCATTTATTTACCATTAATTTATAAAATATTGAACAAATTTAAAAAACTACAAATCAAATATCAGAAAATATAATCTGATTAGAAAATTTTATTAAAACTTCTATTTTAGATTCAATTTCAAATAGCAAATTAGAATACAAACTGCATTTTAATAACTTAAAACATATATTGGCAGTTCAATTTTTATAAGAATGAAATAATAGGATATCTTGTCAAATTCTAATGCAATTACCAAATTAATAATACTTTGGGCATTTAGTGAATCAGCTTTGGGTGGAATGTTGCACGCACTACGAATTCCACTAACTGGATTATTTGTCGGCGGTTCGGCAGTAATTTTTATTAGTTTAATCGCTCATTTTTCAAACAACAATACTTCAATTTTAAAAGCAACCGTTTTGGTTTTAATTATTAAATTTATTGTTGCACCTTATACCCCGTTGCCTGCATATTTTTCAGTTTTTATGGAAGGTCTATTTGGATTTATTTTGTTCAATGTTCTTAAAATGAAAAAAACAGCACCAATTTTGCTTGGATTTTTAACGCTAACTTTTTCTGCATTTCAAAAAATTGCAATTTATACAATTATGTTTGGAATGACCTTTTGGGAATCAATAGATATTTTCATCAAATTTGTGCTAAATCAGTTTTTCATTTCTTCCAATTTGAATATTTCATTTAGCTATTTAATTATTGTCGTTTATGTTTTTATTCATATTTTGGGTGGAATATTTTCTGGAATTATAGCAATCAGAATTCCAAAATGGGTTGCAAATTTTGCACACGATATTGATTTAAGCCAAATTGTTCCCGAAAGCACTTCCGAAATAGTTAAAAAGAAGCAGAAAAGCAGAAAATGGTACACCAAATTGTCGGGTATATTGTTCTTTTCATTAGCTTTATTTCTAATTGTGCTATCATATACAACTTCATCATTTGAATCGAACCTTCCAATAAAAATAGCAATTATGGTTATTCGTTCTATTTCAATTACATTAATTTGGTTTTTATTAATTGCTCCTTACACAATAAAATTTCTGCAAAGAATATTGAATAAAAAAAAGAATGAATATGCCTCCGAAGTTGAAAATATTTTTAATCTACTTCCGGAAATGAAAGCATTAGTAAAATTTAGTTGGGAAAAATCCGAAGTAAAAACTGGTTATGGAAGAATAAAGCTATTTTTAAGTTACGTTTTTGTTGTAACTTTAAAGGAAGTTTAATCATGAAAATGAAGGATATATGAAAAATGTTAAAATATTGTTGTTGTCTATTCTTTTATTGTTAGTAAATTTTAGCAAACAAGCATTTGCCCAACAAAATTTGGAAACAAACAGAACCCTAATTGAATATAACTATTTTAACATAAGTGATTCCGTTAGAACTGAATCTATTGTTTATTATAATAGTACTTTTTACAAAGTTGCAAAAACTGGCTTAATTGCTGGTGCTGTGGGAGCTGGTGTTACTATATTGACAATAGGGGGAATTCAACTCGCAAAAGAACATAATTCATGTGATATGGGTTGTGCAATATTAGTAACGACTGTTCCAGTTGCGGTTGGAGTAATTTCTCTTATTACTGCATCAACAATACAATATTTAACAATGGATGAGCCGACTAAAGAGTTTACCAATTACCCTTATCCACAAAGATCTTTTAATCAAATTGGTTTTATCGGAAGTGTTCATGAGTCTGTTAATGCCGCTAGTTACGATATGATAAAATTAGGATTTACATATAGAAATTTAAATAAGTTTTGCTATTTACCTAACAAAATTTCACTGCTATATGGTGGTGGATATGGGTTTGATAATAATTATTCTGTTTATACATCAAATCTAAGTATTGAAGCGCTTAATATAAATTACAATAAACCATTTAGTTGGATTTATGGAGTAGAACTTGGTGTAACTTTTGCCGATGCAACTTCTGAAAATGGATATATGCAATTTAATGAAGATGGCACAAGCGAATATATTATAACCAATACATCTAATATCAAAAAAACACTCCCATTTTTCGATTTTGTTTTCGGATTTAATATCAATTTTTTTAGTTGGCTTAGTTTTGATGCTTCTTATAAGTTAGAACCTTACGGTATAAATAATTTATTTGGTTCCGACAAACTTTTTAGACACAAAATTGGGTTCTCAACCGGAGTATATTTTTAATGTTTTGAAAAAAGTCCAATTCCGTTAGACAAAATTGGACTTTTCAAAAATAATCTCTTATTTCAAGAAATATGTAAAACCTAAACTAAATGCAAAAACATCCATTTGGTGAACACCAGGTTGTGCGTTTACAGCATTCATTTCGATATCTCTTTCTGCACCTAATAAATATTCAGCAGCACCAGTGAAGCACATTTGTCCCATTTTATAAGACAAACCACCAGTAACTACGTTATTAGTTGAAGATGGGAAAAGAACATTAACTGTTTCATCTGGAGCTGGAGCTGGATCGTAATAATAACCAACGCGACCAACTAAATTTTCAGATAATAAATATTCAGCACCAAGTCTTAATTGAAGTGCATCTTTCCATTTTAATTCGAAAGTATCACCCGTTTTACCATTCACATCAGGAGTAGTCATAGCGCCGTTCCAAATTGCATTATCATACACTGCAACTAATTCTTGGTTTTCTGACCACATACTTAATTGACCATCAACAGCAATAGTTAATTTATCATTTGGTCTAATAGCAACACCACCAGCTATCCAAGTTGGCCATGCAACATCTCTATCAAAATCACTTTCAGGAGCACCATAAGCTGCAAATGCAGGATTTTTAGCAGTTCCGCTCATAGTTACGTTTGTTTTTGTTCTAAAAGTAGCACCAAAAGTAAACATTTCATTTAAATCATATTTTAGACCAAGAGTTGCGCCATAACCTAATCCTGTTGAACTTTCTTCAAATTGATAAACGCCAGCACCAGCAACAACTGGTTGTGACATATCAAACATTGCATAATAAACATTAACAGCTAAACCAACAGAAAATTTATCTGTAACTTGGTAAGCAACTGCTGGTGAAATATTAACAACACCAATTTTTGATAAAAAGTCATAACCTTCTGGATAACCAAAATCAGTGGCATTCCATTCAGCACCCAAACCAGCAGGTACATAAACGCCTAAACCGAGTGATAATTTACCCATGTTGTAGTTAAAAAATGCATTTGGAGAAAGGTAGTGATTAGTATTTGTTTTAGCATCAATTCCTGCTAAATCCATTTTGTAAGTTGCAGATGGAATAATATCTGTTCCAAAAACTAAAATTGAAGATTGCTGTCCGGCTAAACCAGCAGGGTTCCAATAAAGTGCTGTTGCATCATTTGCAACTCCAACAAACGCACCGCCCATTCCAAGTGCTCTTGCACCAACGCTGTTAAGACTTAATCCGTTTGCAAAAGCTGTTGAACTAATTGCAATAATTAAAGCTAAGCTAATTAAAGTAGTTCTAATTTTACTCATTTTTACTCCTATGTAGTTAATTATTTTTTATGATGTAAAACATCAAGCGAAATTTAGTAATAAATTTTATTACTCTCCAACAAGATTCTTTGGAAAAATGAAATCAAATTTTTCTTGTAAACAAGTAAATTGTCCAAATTTTACTTCAAGATTATGAAGCCCAATAGAAATATGATGACTAGAGAAATTAATGAAAAATCAATTAGCTAATTTAGAAAGTTGTAGTGAACTCAAAGATTAGTTCACTACAACTTAAATATTATTTATACTCAGCCCAGCTTTTAATATGAAGTTTATCATTGCTGTAATAAATGGACTTAACAAATCTTTTAGCAACTTGAATATTTGTAATAAGCGGAATATTTAAATCCACTGCCTTTCGACGAATAAAATAGTCGCTATCCAATTCATCTTTTTCGTCGTTTTTAGGAATGTTCAAAACCAAATCGATTTTCCCGTTTTCCAAATAAGTTAAAATATTTGGTTCAATTTCGGTGAATGGTCTATTTAGTAATTTTATATCAAAATTATTTTCTTTATAGAATTTGTAAGTACCTTCAGTAGCATAAAAATCTATTCCAAGTTTTTGAAGCATTTTCATTTCTTCCAAAAATTCGGCTTTTTTCTTTAATGGTCCCGTTGATAATAAAATTCCTTTTTTCGGAATTCTGAATCCAATTGATAATACTGATTTCAAAAACGCTTCGTTAAAATCATCCCCAAGACAAGCTACTTCGCCAGTAGATGACATTTCAACACCAAGAACTGGATCGGAGCCTTTTAATCGTGTAAAAGAAAACTGCGGAGCTTTAACCCCTACATAATCTAAATCGAAAGAAGATTTATCAATCTTATGAGGTTTTTCGCCAATCATAAGTTGGGTTGCAATATCAATAAAATTCTGTTTTAGCACTTTTGAAACAAATGGAAAACTTCTTGAAGCTCGCAAATTACACTCAATTACTTTTACCTCGTTATCCTTTGCGATAAATTGCATATTAAAAGGACCCGTAATTTCGAGAGCTTTTGCAATTTTTTTAGTTATCATCTTTATTCGACGCATTGTTTCAAGATATAATCTTTGCGGTGGAAGTACAATTGTTGCATCGCCGGAATGAACGCCAGCATTTTCAACGTGTTCAGAAATTGCATAGACAAATAATTCTCCATTATCGGCAACAGCATCAACTTCTATTTCGCGAGCATCTGTGATAAATTTTGTAATTACAACTGGATGTTCGCTACTTATATCTGATGCTTTTTTTAGAAACAATTCCAACTCATCTTCGCTAAGCACAATGCTCATTGCAGCACCGCTTAAAACATAACTTGGACGAATAAGAACTGGGTATCCAACTTTGTTACAAAAATCCTTTGCTGCTTCGAAACTTGTTAGTTCTTCCCAATCGGGTTGGTCAATATTTTCCCTATCAAGAATTGCAGAAAATTTATGGCGACTTTCAGCATTATCAATCATTTCCGGCGAAGTTCCAATAATTTTAGCACCATGCTTATGCAATTTTACAGCAAGATTGTTTGGAATTTGTCCGCCAACCGAAACAATAATTCCTTCAGGCGATTCTTTTTCATAAATATCAAGCACTCGCTCCATGCTCATTTCTTCAAAATAAAGTTTGTGCGCTGTGTCGTGGTCGGTGCTAACAGTTTCTGGATTATAATTAATCATAATGGATTTGAATCCGTGGTTATCCAATGTTTGCGCGGCATTTACACAACACCAATCAAACTCTACAGAAGAACCAATACGATAAGCTCCACCACCAAGAACTATAATTTGCTTATCTTCACCTGGAATAATATCATCAACAAAACCGTTGTAAGTCATATAAAGATAGTTTGTCTGTGCTGGAAATTCTGCAGCCATAGTATCAATTTGTTTAATGCATGGAATTATTTCTAACTCCTTTCTGTATTTTCTTACATCAAACTCATCCGAATTTGTGAGCAATCCAATTTGCTTATCCGAAAAACCAAATTGCTTTGAACGTAGAAGAGTTAACTTATCAATTTCGTTCAATTTTTGACCTTTTAATAAATTGGATTGTTCAACAATATTTTTCATTTTGTATAAAAACCATTTATCAATCTTGGTTAAATCGTTTAATTTTTCAACAGAGTATCCTTGTTGCAAAGCCTTTGCCACGTAATAAATACGTTTATCACTTGGTTGCTGAAGTTCCTTTTCCAAATGTTCAACTTCAAAATCGTTACAAACAAATCCGTTCATTCCAATATCGAGCATTCTAATTGCTTTTTGTAAAACTTCCTCAAAGCTACGCCCAATTGCCATAACCTCGCCAACTGATTTCATTTCGGAGCCAAGCAAAGTGCTAACTTGACTGAATTTTTGTAAATCCCATCTCGGAAATTTTAGAACAACATAATCAAGTGCTGGTTCGCAACAAGCAGATGTTTCTTTTGTAATTTCATTTTCAATTTCGTTTAACGCGTAGCCAATTGAAAGTTTGGTAGCCACAAATGCAAGCGGATATCCAGTGGCTTTTGAAGCAAGTGCCGAACTTCTGCTTAAACGAGCGTTTACTTCAATAATTCTGTAATCATCATTTGTTGGCGAAAGGGCGTACTGAATATTACATTCGCCAATAATTCCAAGATGGCGAATTAGCTTAATTCCGTTGGAACGAAGCATAAAATTCTCTTTAGCCGAAAGCGTTTGAACTGGAGCCGCAACAATGCTATCGCCGGTATGAATTCCCATTGGGTCAACATTTTCCATTGAGCAAACGGTTATGCAATTATTAAATTTATCGCGGACTATTTCGTACTCAACTTCTTTCCAGCCATAAAGAGATTCTTCAATTAATATTTGATTTGTAAATGAAAATGCTCGTTTTGCTTTTTCAATTAACTCATCGGCATTATTAACAATTCCCGAGCCAAGTCCACCAAGAGCATAAGCAATACGAACCATTACTGGAAAACCAATTTCGTTAGCGATTGTAATAGCTTCGTCCACGTTTTCGGCTGTTTTACTAGTTGCAACTTTTAATCCCGCTTCAGCAACTTTTTTGTTAAACAGATTTCTATCTTCGGTTTCTTTAATTGTGTCAACTGGAGTTCCAAGGACTTTTACATTATACTTATCTAAAATTCCTAAATCATAAAGTTCAACTCCAGTATTTAAGCCAGTTTGTCCACCAAAACCGAGTAAAATTCCATCTGGATTTTCTTTTTTAATAATTTCTTCAACAAAACGTACTTGTATTGGAAGAAAGTAAACTTGATCTGCCATTTCTTCCGATGTTTGAATTGTTGCAATATTAGGATTTATTAAAACGGTTTTTATTCCATCTTCTTTAAGGGCTTTAATTGCCTGACTTCCAGAATAATCAAACTCGCCAGCTTGTCCAATTTGCAAAGCACCCGAACCGAGAATTAAAACTTTTTTAGGTCTATTTTTCTTTATCATCTAAGTGTCCTCACGAACATATCAAAAATAAATTCTGTGTCATCCGGTCCTGGAGAGGCTTCGGGATGAAATTGAGTTCCAAAAAATGGCTTTGAAATATGAATAATTCCTTCATTTGAGCCATCGTTGTCATTTACAAACCACTCTCGCCAATCTTGTGGAAGTGTTTCTGCATCCACTGCAAAACCATGATTTTGCGAAGTTATGTAACTTCTATTTGTTCCAGTTTCATTAACTGGTTGATTCAAACTTCTGTGCCCATATTTTAATTTATAAGTGTCCATTCCAGCGGCAAGACCAATAATTTGACTTCCAAGACAAACGCCTAAAGTTGGAATTCCTGTTGAAAGAGCCAATTTAGTATTTTCAATTGTTGCTTGGCACATTTTAGGGTCACCAGGTCCGTTAGAAATCATAATTCCATCAGCCTGAATGCTCATAAAATCATAATCATAAGGAACTCGGATAACAGAAATATCTCTTCCTTGAAACGCTCGTATAATGTTGTTTTTTACTCCGCAATCCACAAGTACAATTTTTGTTTTGCCTGTGTGATATTCAACCACTTCTTTTGTGCATACCGAAGCTACCAAATTTGTTTTGTTTGGATCTTCAATTGTTTTATTCAAATCATCTTCGGTAACTTTATCGCCTGGAATTATCCAGCCAAGCATTGTTCCTTTATCACGCAATTTTCTAGTTAAAGCCCGCGTGTCTATTCCAAATATTCCTGGAATTTTCTCTTCTTCCATCCACTCACTTAAAGAACGTTCGGCGTTCCAATGTGAATAATTTTCGGAATAATCGGAAACAATAAGCGCTTTTGTTTGAATTTTATCCGATTCGTAATGAAGTAATAACGATTTTTCAGAAGTTTTGGGCGGAACTCCGTAATTGCCAATTAAAGGATAAGTTGCAACTAAAATTTGTCCGGCATAAGATGGGTCGCTTAAAGTTTCTGGATAACCAACCATTCCAGTGTTAAAAACAACTTCACCATCAGTTTTACCCAAATATCCGAAGGAATAACCTGAAAAAATAGAGCCATCTTCTAAAATTAGTGTAGCTCTTTCTTGATTTTTGCTCATTCGTACTTTCGATTAGTTTATAAATACTTTGTGGAAATTTTTTGTAGGTCTAAATATACAAATTGTTCTTAAATCTGGTTGCAAATTTTGAAATGAATTTTCATAAACTTCATTTTTTGAATAAATATTCAAATTTATAATTGGATTTTGGATTTGCCTCAACTTTTCCAATTTTCACAAATATATACAATTATACTTTTTTCGGTCTATTTCCAAAATTTATTAACCCAACACCAAATAAAACTACAATAGTTGCCAAAATAATATCAGCACTTAAATTTTCATCCAAAATAAACCAACCAGCAAAAAGTGCAATCACTGGATTTACATAAGCATATGTTGTTACAAACGAAATTGGCAAATGTTCAATAGCGTAAATATAAGCACCATAAGCAATTAGCGAACCTAAAACTGCAAGATACACAAGTGCAAAAACTCCATTTTGAGTGAAACTAAATCTTTCTGCTTCACCAATTGTAAACCCAACTATTGTTTGAAAAATACCTGCAATTACCATTTGAGTTGCTGCATTGGCAAGTGGATGAACATTAAGTTTGTGATATTTTGAATAAACCGTTCCAATTGCCCAAGCAACAACTCCAGCAAAAATGGCAATTATTCCAATTAAATACTCCTTTTCGAAAAGCAGAAAGATGTTGTTTCCAAAAATTATGATAATTCCTAAAAATCCAACAATTGCTCCAAGCAATATTGTTTTATTAAATGCTACTTTCTTAAGTATTAGCGTTTCTATTAAGACAATCAGCATTGGAATTGTAGTTATTAGTAATGCGGTTAATCCACTCGGAATCCATTGTTCGGCATAAGTTATTAAACCATTTCCTAATCCAATTAATAAAATTGCAGAAACGGCAATTGGAAATAAATCCTCCTTTTTAGGCAATTGGACTTTACGTAGCTTAAGAAAAAATAAAAATATTGGACCAGCAATTAGCCATCTTAATCCGGCAAAAAGAAATGGTGGCATTTCGGTTACTCCAATTCTAATAACCAAATATGTTGTTCCCCAAATAATGCAAACTGCAAGCCATGCAATATATGCTTTAGTTTTTGTTGTCAATTATTCCTCAAAATTAGAAACCAAATCTAATCTTTTTCCAAAATAGAAATGAATGCTATTTTTTAGTTAAGTTTGTGAACATAAAAATTGATTTAATAATTTATATAATGTTGGAAATATGAATGCTCATTTTGAAATTAAAAAAGGCACAATTGATGATGTTGAACTAATTTATAATTTCATTTATCAATTAGCCGATTATGAAAAATTAACTCACGAAATTACCACAAATCCAGAAAAACTTGCCAAAACCCTTTTTTCCGAAAACACTCACGTTCATACAATTATTGGTTATTTTGAGGATAAACCAGTTGGTTTTGCACTTTATTTTTTCAACTTTTCTACATTTAAAGGTAAAACTGGACTTTTTTTGGAGGATTTGTTCGTAATTCCAGAAATGCGAGGAAAAGGATTTGGCAAAAAATTGCTTATTGAACTTGCTAAAATTGCAAAAAGTAACGATTGCGGTCGTTTTGAATGGTCAGTTTTGGATTGGAATAAACCAGCAATCGATTTTTACAAAAGTCTCGGTGCAAATCCCATGGAAGAATGGACTGTTTTTCGTTTAACCGAAGATGGAATTGATAATTTAGCAAAAAACGATTAAATAATACATGTTCGAAAATTTTTAATAATTGAAGAGTTAAAAATGAAAGCTACTGTTTCAGATACAATTGCGTTTGCTTTACAAGATTTGTGTGTTGATATTGTTACTCACGTGCCAGGTTTTGGTGGTTCGGAAGTTTTTGAAAGCTATAAAAATGTAAATTCCAAAAATCCACCTATTTCGTTTCACGAAGAAGTTGCCTACACAATTTGCCACGGCGCAAGCATTGTCGGAAAGCGTTCGGCTTGTTTAATTAAAGCTCAAGGTATTGCAAAAGCCGCAAATAGTGTTGTTGATTCGCTTTATACTTCTATAAATGCTGGATTTGTTACTTTTATTTTTGATGATAATGTTGGAAGTCATTCCGATAACATTATGGAAACAGAAAATTTACTAAAAGGACTTTCGTTGCCATATATTATTGCCGATTCTGTAACGATTTATGACGATGTTATAACTGCTTTTCATAAATCGGAAGCTTTAAAACTTCCATTTGCAATTATTGTAAACGCTTCCGAAATTTTATTGCAAGTTGAGTTTGAGCGACAAATTTATAAAAAGAACTTTGCATATAATAGGGATATTTTGCAACACGTTGTTCATCCACTTTTTGCCCAATATCAGTACAGCATTTTTAAAAGTAAGCAAAATGGAGTTACAAATTCAGAAATAGTTAAACCAAATTTAATCAAAGTTCCCGACGAAATTCCCGAACATTCTAAAGCTTCTGTAAAAAGATATCAGCAATTTTTTAATGTCTTCCAAAATTTTAAAGGCGATATTGTAACTGGAGATACTAGTTCATCAAGCAGTTACTCGTTACCACCTTACGAATCAATTGATATTGTTACTTATATTGGAGGCTCAATTCCACTTGCAATTGGAGCTTTTCTTGCTGGAAATAAAGATGTTTGGGCGTTAACTGGTGATTTCGGATTTATTGCAGCCGGTCATCTTGGCTTGTTGGAAGCTGCATTGAGACAAATTCCACTAAAAATTGTAATATTTAACAACAAAAAAGCCGCAGCAACTGGTGGACAGCAAATTCATAGAACGGTTCTTTTTAAAATTTTGGCGGGATATGAATCTTTTATTCGTAATATTTCAAATCCCGAAGATCCGTTTGAAATTACAGAAGTTTTAACAGAAGCTTCAAAATCGGATGAATTAAGAATAATTATTGCCAATTATTGATTTTTTTCTAAAAAAAAAGGATGTAAAATTTACATCCTTTTCAATTATTTGTGTTTTTTTGGCTTAAATCCAATTCTGTGAAAAGGATTTACAACACTCGAAGTAACGTTTCGCAAATGCGAAAATATCCTTTTTAATGCTCTAAGATAAATTGCAAGTGCAACGGCACTTCCGCTTGTTAAAGTTACATCTTCGCCACGAATAAGCGATTCAATTTTTGCATCAAATTTTGGACTAACCCACTTATATTCTTTAAGTAAATTGAACGCAGCTTTTTGGTCGGAATTTTTGAAACAATGGATTGTCCTTCCAAAACTATCTTCAACGGCTCTTTCTAATTCTAATAATTCGCTTTCAAACTCACCAGCGTGCAATCTTTGAGGATGATTTTGTGCAATTTGAACAATATTTTTCGCAAAATCGCCAATTCTTTCCAAATCAATTACAATGCTTACCAAAATCATCCCCGAAGGCAATTCTGAATTTCCAGAAATAGCTAAATGATTAAAAACATCTTTTCTAACTTCGCGTTGAAATTTGTTTATTATAAAATCTTGGCTATAAATATCAAAATCCAACTCCGTATTTTCTGTTTCGCGTAAAACTCGCTTCGATTCTTTAAACATCTGGTTGGTAAGTTCTAACATTTCGTACGATCTTTTAAATGCTCTATCCAAAAGAGAATCTGACTTAAAAACGCTTAAAATTTCTTTTATCATTTAAACCTCATTACACAAAATAGATTACTAATATTGGTACAATAAAGAAAAGAATAAGAATATATGCAACTGGAATAATTTTATTTTTTATGGAATATTCGGCAAATTTTTCCGCCATTGTTATTGGAACAACTTTTAAGGGCCACCAAATAATAATTCCCGCAATGTTAAATAGTAAATGAGCAAAAGCAACCGTAACAGCTGCAATATTCCCAGTAATCAATGCAGCAAGAATTGCGGTTATAGTAGTTCCAACATTTGCACCCAAAGTATATGGGAAAATTTGAACAAGAGTTAACAATCCCGCACCCGCCATTGGAACAATTAACGAAGTAGTAATTGAGCTACTTTGTACTAAAACCGTTAAAATCAGTCCAACAACTAATGCTCTAACTGGCGTTTTGAATAAAAATTGGTCAAACCAAGCTTTTGCTTTTGACATAATCAAAGTTTTTAACGCATCCGTCATGAATTTTAAAGCGAAAAACAAAAATATTAGCGAAATGAAAAGAGCAATCCATTCGTAAAGAGTTCCATCGCCAATAGAATACTTTAATTGCTCAATAATGAATTTAGAAATTGGCTTTGTTATTTCTTTTACAGGGTCTAAAAAATTTAATCCACCAACATTTTGGAATATTTTTGCTAAAAATTGGGCAGAAATTCCCAAAAAGTTTGTCGCAACTTGAAGTGGAAATAATACAATAACTGTTAAAACATTAAAAAAATCGTGAACTATTGCAGCAGAAAACGCTCTTTTAAATTCATTGCTTCTGTTAATTTGCGGAAGCGAGGCAATTGTATTTGTAATTGAAGTTCCAATATTTGCACCCATAATTATTGGAATTGCATTCGAAATTTCTAACGCGCCGCCAGCCACCATTCCAACAACAATTGAAGTGGTTGACGAAGATGATTGTACTATTGAAGTTGCCAAAATTCCAATAAATAATCCAATAATTGGATTTGACGTTGTTTGAATTAGTGTTTGGGCAAACTCTTTTCCAAACAATTTCATGGAATCGCCCATTAATTGAAGACTTAGAAAGAATAAATACAAGAAAAATATCAATTTGATACTTGCTATTATATTTTGGTTTTTGCTAAAAAAGTCTTTTTCTTTTATCATTTATCTATTTTAAAATAAAACATTATAGAATATCAATTATTTACATCGATTTATCAACGTAATACAATTATTTAATACAAATTTAACATAAACTTAACATAAACTTAACACAATTTTCATAAATTGAGATTAAATTAACTTATTAAACTTTTTTATTAATTTAGAGATAACATTATGGAATTATTTTTTGTAATCCTTGTAATTCTACTCATTTTAGCTGCTGCAGATTTGGTCGTTGGGGTTAGCAACGATGCCGTAAATTTTTTGAACTCAGCCATTGGCTCAAAAGCTGCTCCTCGCTGGATAATTTTAACAGTTGCAAGTGCTGGAATTTTATTGGGAACAACATTTTCAACTGGAATGATGGAAGTAGCAAGACAGGGTATTTTTCATCCCGAGACATTTCTATTACAAGATATTATGTATATTTTCTTGGCTGTAATGATTACTGATGTTCTATTATTGGACTTATTTAACACTTTTGGCTTACCAACTTCAACAACTGTATCTTTAGTATTTGAACTCTTAGGTGGTGCTGTTGCGATGGCAATGATAAAAATATCAAATTCGACTGAAACACTTTTAGATTTATCTAAATACATAAATTCAGAAAAAGCACTTTTTATAATTTCTGGAATTTTAATTTCAATTGTAGTCTCTTTTTCTGTCGGTTCTGTTGTTCAGTTTATAACAAGACTAATTTTTACATTCGATTACGAAAAACGTATTAAACGATATGGTGCAATTTGGGGTGCAATTGCATTAGCTTTTATTACATACTTTATTTTAATAAAGGGTGCCAAACATTCTTCTTTTATGACTGATGAAATAAAAGACTGGTTAAAAGCAAATACTTGGAGTTTATTGCTTTATAGTTCATTAGTATGGGGAATTATAATTCAACTTTTAATTTCATTTACTCGTGTTAATATTCTTAAAATAATAATCCTTATAGGAACTTTTGCTTTGGCTTTAGCCTTTGCTGCAAACGATTTAGTAAACTTTATTGGAGTTCCATTAGCAGGTCTAGCTTCATATCAGTTAGGAGTGAATTCGGAAAATCCCCTTGAACTTGCAATGAGTGCTTTGAAAGAACCAGTTTCAACAAACACATATTTGTTGATTTTGGCTGGTATAATTATGTCTTTAACTCTTTTCTTTTCCAAAAAAGCGAATACTGTTACAAGAACTGAAATTAATCTTAGTCGACAAGGTGAAGGATTTGAAAGATTTGATTCCTCAATTTTAGCTCGCAAATTAGTTAGAGGAACACTCTCTTTTAATCGTGGAATTGAAAAGGTAATTCCACAAACATTAAGAACTGCAATTAGAAGTAGATTTGAAAATTCTCAAGTAAACACAACAACCTCTAAAGGTGATTCAACCTCTTTCGATTTAATTAGAGCATCTGTAAATTTATTAGTTTCTAGTGTTTTAATTTCATTTGCAACTTCCCTAAAATTACCACTTTCAACTACTTATGTAACTTTTATGGTTGCAATGGGTAGCTCTTTTTCAGACAAAGCTTGGGGTAGAGAAAGTGCAGTTTACCGAATAACTGGCGTAATTGCTGTTGTTGGTGGTTGGTTTTTTACTGCTGTTAGTGCATTTACAGGTGCCGCTTTGGTCGCTTTTATTTTATATATAGGCGGCATTTATTCTGTTGTATTACTTACAATATTGATGCTTTATATTATGATTAAAACACACATTTTCCATAGAAAAAAAGAAGCTGATGAAGAAATTATAGCCGAAGTAAAAATAAATAAAAATGAATTAGATGCTTTAGTTTCATCAATGGAAAAGAGCAAAAATTTAGTAAACTCAATAAAAGAAACTGTAAACCTATCGATTATTTCACTTGGTGAAGAAAATATTAGCGAATTAGGTAATCTTAAAAAGGACATTAAACATCAGAAAAAATTGTTAAATCAAAATAATTCAAGCATTATCGATTTAATTAAATTGCAAGGAAGTGACAACGTAAAACAAGAAAGAAGATACGGAAAATTGATTGCTTCACTTCAAATGCTTCAAAAGAATTCGGATAATGTTTGGCATGCTTGTTTTAATCATATCGACAACAATCACCAAGCACCAGATTTGGAGCTAATTGACGACCTAAAAGAAATTGTAACAAAATTAAATTCCCGTATGGATTCTGCAATTATATTGCTTTCGAATTTGAAAAACGAAGATTGCGAAGTGTTCGAAACTGAAACAAAAAACTTTGAAGATGTCCTAAAATCCTTCGATAAAAAACAAATTATGAGAATGAAAGAGACAACTGGTTCAACAAGAAACAATTTTCTTTTCTTGGATTTATTCTCCTTTCTAGAAAATATATCAAATCATTTAAACCAAATGGTTATGCTTTATTGTAAAAATTATAAGCATCTAAAATAGAATTAAAAGAAGTTATCAAAAAAAGCCTCAGCATTAAGTTGAGGTTTTTTTTTATTTTTTTATAAAATTTACTTACAAAAACGATATTGTTGTAAAATAATCGCTAAATTTGAATCCGTAATTATATTTGACAAAGTACTATTCCGGAGTTTATAAAAACATGCAAAATCCCAAACATATTGTCCGTTTTCTGTTAATATTGGCACTTTTTTCATTTGGATGCAAGGAAAACACATCTGAGCCAAAATTGGAAAACGCCTCAATTTTAGGAAAAGTTCTGTTTTTGGATGGAACAATTGGAGCTTATGCATATCTTGAACTTCAAAATACCGCAACAAATTCACGAGTTTATCAAAGTGCCGATGCAAATGGGAACTATCAATTTAATGATTTAGCTTCTGGAAATTATTTTATTCGATACAAAAGTAGCAGTTATAATATAAACTCAGTTGAAAAAGAATTAAATCTTGAAGAAAGCGAAAACTTGGAACAAAACATTTATATTTTGTTCAATATGGTGGATGAATTAACGGCTGTAAAGAAGAATAATGATGTTGTTTTAGTAAAATATCAACCTGATGGAGCAAAAATTGGCACAAATTTTTCAGCCGTAAATTATTTAAGTGGTTCATATTTTGGCGATTATTCTCATCAATCAACTCTAAATTGTGATGTTTACTTTTGTCCAGATTCACTTGATTGGTTTTCTTCCGATTCACTTTTTACTCCAGATTATATTAAGCAAAATTTTGAATTTGTCACTTCTCTAGAAGAAAGTTTCTCAAATGGAATTCACGAAATTAGATTTTATGATAACGATATTAGTCAAATTTTGTCAAATCCAACAAACGGATTTGCTTTGGTGAAAAATAAAATTGACGAAACCGAACTCCAAATTCCTTGTGTTGATTATAACAATAATGATTTTGGATTAAGAATAAACTATAATCAATAATTTTAATAGAAATTTATGCAAAACTTAAATACTAAAAGTGGGATTTTGTAGATGATTAATTTAGTAGTACTTTTCTCAAGTTTCGAAGTTGAAACACAGATTAATAACCGATTAAACAGTGAAATTTCGTATTTAATTAACTCAAAAGCCGTAAAATCTAAAATTGGTTGGATAAATTCAGTTGATAAATTTCATGATTTTTCAACTAAAATAGATGAAAACTTTGCAACTGTTGCAATTATAGCTTCGGGTGGAACAGAAGAATATGCAAGACTTTTAGTTGAATCTAACAAAAATCCAATTCTAATACTTGCAAATTCAAAAAGCAATTCTTTGGCAGCTTCGCTAGAAATTTTGGCTTATTTTAGAGACAATAAAAAACTAAAACACGCTTATTACGAAAATATGAGTGAATTTGAGTTTTTTATAAATAATTTTGTGCTTGTTAACGAATCAATTTATAAAATAAATAATTCTAAAATTGGAATGATTGGAAATCCTTCCAATTGGTTACTTACATCACAAAATGTTAATTCTTTAGGAAAATTTAAGTCAGAATTGATAGAAATTGATGTTGAAGAAATTAGCAGGAAAGTAGATGTTATTAAAACTCATGAAATTTCCACAAAAATTGAGACTGATTACAAGACAAAGTGCATTCCAACAATTGAAATAAAACAATCTTCCAAAGTTTACGATGCAATAAAAGAAATTTCCGAAATAAATAAACTTGATGCGTTAACTGTTAGATGTTTTGATTTACTAAAATACAATTACACAGCATGTATGGCTTTAAGCATTTTAAACGATGAGAATATTGTTTCTGGTTGCGAAGGTGATATTTTTGCTCTTTTTACAATGTTGGTTGCAAATAAACTTACAAATCAGCCAGTTTGGATGGCAAATCCCGCTTCAATTAATAAAAAAGACAACTCACTAATTCTCGCTCATTGCACAATTCCTTCCAAAATGTTAAATAGTTTGGACGAATCGCAATTAACCACTCACATGGAATCTGGTTTAAGCGTTGCAATTCAAGGTCCGCTAAAAAAACAAGAAGTAACATTAATGCGAATTGGTGGAAATTTTAATAAAATTCTATTTACAAGTGGAAATATTGTTGAAACCGATATGCGAGATACTCAACTTTGCCGAACTCAAGTTAGAATAAAAATTGACGTAAACATTCAAGAATGGATGAATAACTCATTGGGAAATCATCAAATTTTAGTTTACGGAAATATAACGAATCTATTAACTGATTTTTGTAATTTTACTGATATTGAAATTATTAATTGCTCAAAATATTAGATTTCAAATAAAAGCATTTAATAAAACTTTCTAATTAAAAACAATTATTAAACTCAATTATTCCTGTTTTTTTTCGATAATTGAACATAATTTGTTCAATGAAAATTCAAAATTTCCTATAATATGCTAAAAAATACCAAATTTAATCTTTTATTTATTCTTATCGCCTTTTCATTTGGCTTTTGCACAAATTTGCTTGGACAAAGTAATTTTATTTCGATAGAATATAATAATCAATTAAATATGCCAACAAATCTTACAAAAGCAATTGAAATTGATAAGTTGGGATTTGTCTGGATTGCAACTGATGCTGGATTGGTAAAGTTTGATGGAAAAACTTTTTCTGTTTTCAAAAATGAGCTTCCAAGCCAATATATAAAGGACTTAATTAAATTAAAAAATGGGGATGTTCTAGTAATAACCGATCTTGGAATTAGTAGAATATTTTCAAAGTTAAATACTCATCAAATTACAAATTTTATCGCTGGAAACACTTCTTCGACCGATTCGACAGTTTTTTATCCTAAAACAGCATTTGAAGATAGCGAAAATAATTTGTGGATAAGCGAACCCGATGCAATAGTTAAGTTGAGAAATGGGAAAATTACTCGATTTGCTTTTAGTGACGACCAGCGAGCAGATAGCTATTTTAGAAGTTTTTTATTCGTTGAAGATGATAACGGTAATCTTATTGCCAGTTCTCAAAAAGGGTCTTTGTTCGTTTATAGCAAAATATTGGATAAATTTGTTAAAATATTCTCTTTCCCAGAAAAGTTTGTTAGAATTGATGCATTACATAAAACTAAATCGGGCGAAATTTTAGTTGGAACGAATACAGGGGTATTTAAATTCAAATACAATTCTAATTTCAAAAAGGCTTCTATTGAAAATATTTCAAATATAAGTAACGTTTCATCAATCAAAAATTTTGGAAATAATTCGCTACTAATTGGCACTTGGACAAATGGGATTTATTTGATAAATGGCTCAAATAATCTGCAAAAGATTAGTCAACTGAAATTTAGCAACATTTCAAATATTACAACAAACGAAACAGAGAATATTTGGATTGCAAGTGATGAAGGATTTGCTTTAATAAATGAAACATTTTTTAGCACAATTAAAATAAATTCGCTTTCTTATTACATCGAAAATGTTAGTAAATCTGCAGATGGAAATACCTTTGTTACCGAGGGAAATTCAATATTTCTTGTTGAAACCTCAAACGAAAAGCCCAAAATAGAGATTATTTTTTCTAAAACTGAAAGTTTAATACTTTGTGCCGCTGGAACTAGTGATAATTTGTGGATTTCTTATCGCGATGGATTTGTTGAACACAGAAAAAACAATAAAATTTCCAAAATAAATTTGCCCCAAACCGAAAGTGTAAACCGACTTGTTCGTGCAATTTTTTTGGATGATAATAAAAGTATTTGGGCAACCGAAGAAGGTTTTAAAGGAATAATAAAGATTGATGATTCAAATAATTTTAAACTTTATAACAGTAAAAATGGAATTGACACATATTCGCAATCTATTGCAAAGGATAAACTTGGAAATTTATTTGTCGGTGGTGTTGGTCTAAATTCGTTTTTGTATTTATACGACCGTAAAAACGATAAATTTATAAATCAAAGCAAAATTGAAATTAGTGGCAATAATGCAGATTTTCAAGTAAATGAAATCGTTTTTGATTCAAAAAACAATATTTGGCTCGGAACAAATTACGGACTTTTTTACAGAGAAATAAATGGTAAGATTTTTAAGCCAATAAATTTAGCCAATTATCCAGAAATTAATATTAAATCATTAGCAATTGATGGCAAAGATAGAATTTGGATTGGTTTTGAATATGGAATTTTGCTTTTAAGCAATGGCGGTGTTTCCAGATTTGATGCAAATGATGGACTTCCAAATTTAACAATGACATACAGAGCATCTATTATTGATAAAAATGATAGATTAATTATAGGAACAGCTCGAGGTTTGGTCTATTTGCAGAAAAAGATAAATGAAAAAAGTGTTACAAATCCACCAATTATCACAAATATTTGGGAAAACAATAAGCAAAAATATGATATTTTTTCTAATTTGGAATTTGATAAAAATTCGTATCTCGAAATCAATTTTATATCGCTAACTTATCCAAACGAAAAAGTGCAATATCAGTGGCGATTGCTCGGAATTGATTCAACTTGGTCAGAACCTTCCAATAACACAAAGTTAGGGTTAGCACAAATTGAAGCTGGTGATTTTACGTTTCAATTGCGTTCACAAAAAACTGGATATTTGTGGAGTAATCCAACCGAAATTTCATTTTCTGTAAATAAACCTTTTTATCAAACTTACTATGCAATTGCATTATATTTTATTATTTTAGCTCTAATTATCATCACAACTATCCATTATAGAAAACTTATTAAAGAAAAAAAATGGATTGAACAAAAAATTCAATCATTTTTTACGCTTTCATCCGATTTAATTGCAATTGTAAATCCCAAAGGTTCAATTTTGTTTACAAATTCAATTTGGTCTAGCAAGTTGTTTTATTCAAGTGAAGAATTAAAATTGGTCAATTTTTTCAATCTTTTCCACGAAGATGAAATTGAGAAAGTAAAATTTGAATTCGCACAATTGATGAATTCTGAAAATTCAATTTCGTTTGAAACAAGACTAATTGATAAAAATGCAACTGTTGGATTTTATTCGTGGAATTTTTCAATTTCGGCGGATAAAGAATTTTTGTTTGGAATTGGGCGAAATATAAATGAAATTATGCAAATGCAATCAGAATTAGCCGAATTAAATAAAAATAAAGACATTCTATTTTCGGTTATTTCGCACGATTTACGAGCACCTTTTAATTCACTATTAGGTTACACAAAAATGTTACTTGATGAATTTAACTCATTTACTCAAGCCGAAATTAAAGAAATTGTTGAATCAAGTTACAAATCAAGCCAAAAAGCATTTGATTTGCTGGATGACCTTCTAAATTGGTCAAAAATTCAGATGAACAAAGTTCGTATTGTTTTTGAAGAACGCGATTTGTCGCAACTAGTTGAAGAAGAAATTAGTGGATTTAAGGACATTTTGCGAAATAAAAATATTGTTTTAGTCAAAAAATTGGGATCAATAATTTATAATGTTGATGTTAATTCATATAAAATTGTATTTAGAAATGTGTTTTCTAATGCAATTAAATTTAGCAAACCCGATGGTAAAATTGAAATTATTCTTGATAAAACTGAAAATGAAATTACTTTAACCGTTTTAGATAATGGAGTTGGTATTTCACCAGAAAAGCTTTATAGATTAAAAGAAAACAAGAATTATAACAGCGAATATGGAACAAAAGGTGAAAAAGGAAGCGCACTTGGTTACGAATTAATTCATAAATATGCTGAATTTAACAAAGGTAAAATTTTTATTGATTCAACTCAAGGCAAAGGGACGACTGTAAAATTTGGAATTCCGATTTAGAAATGTAACTATTCAAAAAAAAGCTCAATTACGTTTACCATAATATTGTTTCCACAAAAATGGCTTTTATTGAAATATTTTTCCAAATTTTCTAATTGCATCTTCAATTGCAATTGGTTTTAAAATATAATCAGTAATTTTTAACGAAATAATTTCACCTATTTTTTGTCTATCACTTTCAGAACTGCACATTAAAATTGGTAAATCGGCAAATTCAGAATTTCGCCTAATTATTCTCAAAGTTTCAATTCCGTCCATAACAGGCATATTCACATCCATTATTATTGCGTCAAATTTACTTTTTTCCAAAGTTTGAACTGCTTTAAGCCCATTTTCTGCCCAAACGGCTTCAAAACCGAACTTATTTTCAACAATTCTGCGTAAAAAACTGAATATTTCTTTTTCGTCATCAACAATAAGAATTCTTTTCATTTTGTAATTTTCTTTACTTTTATTCTACTAAATATTTATGTGCAAAAATACTACTATTAAAATTAAAGCGAAAATGTTTTTGTAAATTTTACCTTCTTAAAAAAAGTGACACCAAAAAAAGTTTATTTTGGATATAAAATCAGCATTTTTACTTAAATTTTTTAACCTATATTATTTTAATTTGGTAATAATTACCTTAAAATTTATATTTAGAAATCATTTCAAAAACAATGGAATAACAATGAAACAGAATTTAAATGCAATCCTTTTTTCTGGAGCAATTGTATTAGCTTCTCTAATTTTAGGATATTACTATTTTAGCAGAACTCAGCCTGTTGGAAATATATTAATTACTGGTTTGGGCGAAAAAGATTTTACTTCCGATTTAATAGTTTGGGAAGGTAATTTTTCTAAAACAAATATGAATTTGCAAACTGCATATTCTGAATTAAAAAAAGATAGAATTGTTGTTCTAAATTATATGAAAAAACGCGGAATTGAAGAAAAGGAAATCGTTTTTAGTTCTGTAAATTCTATGAAAGATAGTCAGCCAAAATATTCTGAAGATGGAAAATATATAGGTTCCATTTTTATTGGATATCAATTGAGTCAAACGGTTCAAATTGAATCAAAAAATGTTGAAAAAGTGGAAAGTCTTTCCCGCGAAATTACTGAGCTTTTGAATGAAGGAATTGAATTTTACTCGCTTACACCTCGTTATTACTACACAAAACTAGCCGATTTGAAAATTGAAATGATTTCCAAAGCAACCGAAGATGCAAGAATTAGGGCTGAAAAAATTGCCGAAAATTCTGGTTCTTCGCTTGGCGACTTAATTTCTGCTAAAATGGGTATTTTTCAAATTACTGGGCAAAATTCTGGCGAGGAATTTTCTTGGGGCGGAACTTTTAATACGGAATCAAAAAGTAAAACAGCTTCTATTACAATGAAGTTAACTTATGGTGTAAAATAATTATAGGAATTAAATTGAAAAAGTTATTTGCGTTTATTTTTATTTTGTTGGCTACTTTAAGTTGCAAAGCCAACAGTGACAATTTTGTTAGTGTTACCTCACCATCAAAAAATATTGAGGTAAATTTCCAATTATTGGATGAAGGAGTTCCAGCTTATTTAGTTAAATTTAATGGAATTAAAGTAATTGATACTTCCAAACTTGGATTTGATTTTAAAGAACTTTCTGCAATAAAGCAGAATTTCAAAATTGTGGATGTTAAAGAAAATAGTTTTAATGAAACTTGGCAAATGCCTTGGGGCGAAACGAAAGATGTTGTTAATAATTACAACGAAGTTATTGTTACTTTGCAAAATTCGGATGTTGAAATATCTACTTTTAAAATCCATTTTAAGGTTTATGACGATGGAATTGGTTTTAGATACGAATTTCCACAACAAAATAATCTTGATTCAATAATAATTTTGGATGAAAATACTGAATTTAATTTAACAGGAAATCACACATGTTGGTGGATTCCTGGAGATTGGGATATTTATGAGCATCTTTATAACAAAACAAATTTTACTGAAATTGATGCTCTTTCAAAAGTAAACCACAATAGTTTAGCACAAACTTATATTCCAGAAAATGCTGTAAATACTCCATTTACAATGCGAACATCCGATGGAATTCATTTAAGTTTTCACGAAGCTAATCTAACCGATTATCCTGGAATGACTTTGAAAATTGACAAGGAAAATTTACTTATGTCAAGCGAATTAGTCGGTTCCGACAGACTTGGATTTAAAGCAAAATTGAAATTTCCATTTAATACACCTTGGCGAACAATCCAAATTGCAAACAAAGCTACCGAACTTATTGATTCAAAACTTATCTTAAATTTGAACGAACCAAATAAACTTGGAGATGTTAGTTGGTTCAAACCAACAAAATATATGGGAATTTGGTGGGAAATGCATCTTGGAAAATCACAATGGAGTTATGCTAATAATGGAAAACCTCACGGATTGCACGGTGCAACAACAGAAAATGCTAAAAAATTTATCGATTTTGCTTCTCAAAATGGTATTGGCGGACTTCTAGTGGAGGGCTGGAATACTGGGTGGGAAAATTGGATTGGCTTTGCTGATAGAGAAGGTATTTTCGATTTTGTTACTCCTTATCCCGATTACAATTTGGAAGAAATTGTAGCTTATGCAAAAGCCAAAAATGTTGCGTTAATTATGCATCACGAAACTTCTGCCGCTCCCCGAACTTATGAACAACAACTCGATACAGCTTTTGCTTTAATGCAAAGACTAGGAATTCATTCAGTAAAAACTGGTTATGTTGGAAAAATAATTCCACAAGGTGAATATCATAATGGTCATTGGATGGTTAAACATTATCGCAAAGTATTAGAAACTGCCGCAAAATTTCAAATTGCGGTTAATGCACACGAGCCAATAAATGATACTGGAATTAGAAGAACTTACCCAAATGCAATTTCGCGAGAAGGTTTACGCGGACAGGAATTTAACGCTTGGTCATCTGATGGTGGAAATCCTCCAAATCATTTACCAACTGTTGCCTTTACAAGAATGCTTGCTGGACCAATTGATTTTACTCCAGGCGTTTTTAATATTAAATTGAAACCTTATAAACCAAATAATCAAGTAAATACAACTATTGCTCAACAATTGGCTTTATATGTTGTAATTTATAGTCCAATTCAAATGGCTTGCGATTTAATCGAAAATTACAAAAATCAACCAGCGTTCCAATTTATAAAAGACGTTGGCGTTGATTGGGATAAAAGTATTACTCTAAATGGCGAAGTTGGAGAATTTGTTACTATTGCAAGAAAAGAGAAAAATAAAGAAAATTGGTTTGTTGGAAGTATTACTAACGAAGTTGAAAGAGATACAGAGATTGATTTTGGATTTCTTGATTCTGGTTTAAAATATAATGCAATAATTTATCAAGATGGCAAAAATGCTCATTGGAACGATAATCCAACTGATATTGAAATAAAAAATATGGAAATTGACAAGAATTCCAAGGTAAATTTCCATCTCGCGGCTGGTGGTGGATTTGCAATTAGTATTATGCCAATTAAATAATTTTAAAATACCCGCAAATGCACAAATGAAAATTGAATTCGTGCATTTGCAACAAATTTTAGAAGAATTAAATCATTTCTAATAACCTACAATCAAGAACATTTGCATAACTGCTCAAATGTTTTTTATATTTGACTTATGGAAAAAGATACAAATTCAATGGTGTGTGAAGTTGAATACTTTGACGAGATAAAGGTTAATTCAGTTAAGATAAAATTAACGAATGATTCACTAATAAATCAATTAACTGAAACTTTTAAAATTTTAAGTGATTTTACAAGATTAAAAATTTTACTTTCTCTTGCAGAAGATGAATTATGCGTATGTGATATTGCCGCTTTAACAGGTGTTTCTATTTCAGCAACTTCTCACCAATTAAGAACATTAAAAAATGCTCGTTTGGTTAAATATAGAAAGAAAGGCAAAATGGTTTATTATTCATTAGATGATGAACACATTAATAAAATTGTGATTGAAGCAAAGAAGCATTGTTTAGAAGAAAAAAATGATAATTAGTAAAATAAATAAACGAACAAAAACTATTTCTGTTTTAATTTTAACAATAATAGCCTTTGTTTTCCTTCATTCTGAATTAGGACTGTTTAATTTTGATGAGGATAGACACGAAGCGCATGATTATTGCGAAATTGTTAAATCGGTGACAGTTAAAATCACAAATAATGTTTCAAAAGATATTTTTAAATTAAAAATTGAAAAGGCACCTTCTTTTAATCAAAAAGATGAAACTCAAGTGTATGCTATAGATTTTGCAATATTCAACTTCGAGCATTTTTACAAACCTAAAAAGACAACTAAAGTTTACCTGCTAAACAGAGCATTTCTGATTTAATACTTCCCCACTCCCCTTATTATTATCCTTAAATGTGGATAAGTATATCTATTATAAAAGTCATTTGGAGAAAGTATGAGCCTTGTAACATCCCGACTTTGTTCGGGAAAATTAATCTTTCTATTGCTACTAAATTTGTCAGTAATAACAATAGCACAGCAGGAGAAGGAACCATTAAAATTAAGTGAAGAAAAAATAACTTTGCAGATAGCAATTGATACGGCAATAATTAATAATCCAAATTTAAAAGTATTTGCCTATGAAATAACTTCCTTAGAGAAATTAAAAATACAAGCTGGATTAATTCCAAATCCAGAAGTTAATTTTGAAGTTGAAGATGTTTTCGGAAGTAACGAACTTAGCGGAATTAAAGGAAGTCAATATACTTTATCAATCGGTAAGCAATTTGAACTTGGCGGAAAGAGAAGCAAAAGGGTAGCACTTGCTGAAACTGAAATTGTCTCCTCGAAGGATAATTATGAATTACTAAAACTTGATATTATTGCAAGTGTAAAAACGACTTTCCTTTCTTTATATAAAGTGCAATTGCAGATTGAGCAGCAAAGTAAGTTTGTTAAACTTAATGAAGAAATAAATTTAACAATTTCAGAACGTGTTAAAGCAGGAAGAACTTCACCAGCAGAAGAATCAAAAGTAAAAGTCACACTTACAAACAGTAAAATTGAATTAGCGAGACTTCAGAGATATTTCTCTTCAATTCAAACTCAACTAAATTCACAAATGGGAATTAGTGGTAAAAATTTAATTCCAATTACAAATTTATTTGAAAGTGTTTTAGCTCCGCCAACCAAACAAGAAATAATGGGAAATACAGAAGATATTCCTTCCATAAAATTATTACAAAATGAAGTAAATGTTAGGCAAGCTAAACTTGAACTTGAAAAGTCAATAGCAATACCTAATTTAACTATAAATGGAGGCGTTAGATATTTGAATGAATTAAATACAAATTCATTCGTTGCGGGAGTGTCAATCCCAATTCCCATTTTCAACAATAATCAGGGAAACATAAAGACATCGGAAGAAAGGTTGCACCAAATGAATGCAATTAAAAATGCACGAAAGTTAGATGTAATTGCACAATTAAACACAGCTTATAATAATCTTTTGAGTGCTTATCATAATTCGCTGCAGTTGAAAAATATTATTATCCAAGAAGCCGATAATGCATACCAAATAACAAAACAAGGATATTTACAAGGTCGTTTTGCGTTTATTGATCTGCTCGATGCACAACGAACTTTATTTGAAACTCAAACTCAATACTTGTTTGAAATATCGGATTATTATGACTCATTGATTGAAATAGAAAAAATAACAGGAAAATTTTTAATAAAATAAAAGTACTTTGGAGATAAAAAGATGAAAGTAATTGGAATATTATCCTTAATATTTTTGCTGTTCTTTGCACCGGGATGTTCCGTTGAAAATGCAAAAAATGAAAATATTGAAGCAAAAGAACATAATAAAAAAGAGGGACACACTGAAAATGGACAACATTCAGAAGAAATTTTGCTATCTGATGAAACACTGAAAGAATTTGGAATTGAAGTTAAAGAAGCTAGAGCGGGTGTAATAAAAACACACATTTATTTAACAGGGGAAATCAACATCACCCCTTCAAGAATTTCTCATATAATTCCACGATTTAATGGTGTAGTTAAAAGGGTTTATAAAACTGTCGGTGATAAGGTAATAAAAGGAGATACACTTGCATTAATCGAAAGTAATGAGAGTTTAACACAGTACGATGTTCTTTCTTTTATAGATGGAACGATAATAGAAATGCATATGACTCAAGGAGAACTTATCGGGACAGAAACACATGCATTTACAATTGCCAATCTTAGTGAAGTTTGGGCTACTTTTAACATTTATCAGAAAGATATTTGGAAAATAAAAGCTGGACAGAAAGTGCTTGTTACTGTTGGCTCAATGAAAATTGAGGAAACAGGAACTATTTCATACGTAAGTCCCATTGTAGATGAAAATACAAGAACAGCTACTGCAAGAGTTGTATTAAATAATCAATCTGGTAAATGGATGCCAGGAATGTTCGTAACTGCTAAAGCTTATGTGAGCGAAAAAATGTATCCTATTGTAATTGAGAAATCAGCATTGCAAACTTTAGATGACCAGATTGTAGTTTTTGTAAAAGATGAAGATGGTGGATTTCTGCCACAAATTGTAAAAACTGGTAATGAAAATGATGATAAAATTGAAATAATCAGTGGATTGAAATCTGGAGAAAAATATGTAGCTAAAAATTCATTCACTCTCAAAGCCGAGATATTAAAAGAATCTTTCGGTGGCAATCATGGACATTAAAAGGAGATTAAATGAATAGAATAGTAGATTTTGCTTTAAAAAACAGACTTCTGATAATTGTTTTAGGATTAATAATAATGGTTGCTGGTTATTTAAGTTATAAGCAGCTTCCAATAGATGCTTTCCCAGATGTTTCACCTTCACTTGTTCAGGTTTTTACAGTTACAGAAGGGTTAGCACCTGAGGAAGTTGAAAAATATGTAACATATCCAATTGAAGTAACTATGAACGGACTGCCGAATCTTGAAACAATAAGATCAGTTTCAAATTTTGGCTTATCAGTTATAAATATTTATTTCAAGGATGGGACTGATATTTATTTTGCTAGGCAATTAGTAAATGAACGACTTACAGAAGCAAGAGAACAAATACCAGAAGGTTTTGGTGATCCCAAAATGGGACCAATTTCAACCGGAATGGGTTTGGTTTTGTTTTATTATCTCGATGATACAACTGGAAAATATTCCCTTGAAGAATTAAGAACGATACAGGACTGGTTAATAAAATTTCAGCTTCAAACAGTTCCTGGAGTTACTGAAGTGCTTGGTATTGGCGGATATGAAAAACAGTTCCAAGTTGCAGTAGATCCAAATGCTTTACTTAGATATGATGTTACTATCAATGAAATTGTTGAAAAGATAAAAGCAAATAATTTAAATGTTGGTGCTCAGTTTATTGAAAAAGATGCTGAAGAATTTGTGGTCCGATCGGTTGGTCTAACTCAAGAAATTGAAGATCTTGAAAACATTATTATTAAAGCTGAGGATGGAATACCTATTTATCTTTCCCAATTGGCAGATATTGAAATAGGCGGTGCAATAAGGCGAGGTGTTCAAACAAGGAATGGCATTGGTGAAGTAGTTTCTGGTATGGTCGTGAAACTATACGGAACAAACTCTTCTACTGTCATTGGAGCGGTTGAACAAAAGCTGGCTGAACTAAATAAAATTCTTCCCGAAGGAGTCAAAATAGTTCCATATTATGAACAAAAATCTCTTGTGGAATCAGCGGTTGCAACAGTAACAGATGCACTGTGGCAAGGAATAATTTTAGTAGTAATTATTCTAGTGATATTTATGGGGTCACTACGCCCAAGCTTGGTTGTAGCATTATCAATACCGTTTGCTATTTTATTTGCATTTATTGGAATGAGTTATTTTAATATTTCAATAAATCTAATGTCCTTTGGCGGGCTGGCAATTGCCATAGGAATGATGGTAGATGCTACAATTGTATTGATAGAAAACATAGACAGACTTAAACGAGAATCATCAAAAGACGAAAACTTCGTTCATATTATTTCTGTTGCAAGTAAAGAAGTAATACAGCCGATAACATTTGCTATAATAATTATTATTGTTGTTTTTATTCCGCTGTTTACGCTTCATGGAGTCGAAGGAAAAACATTCAGTCCACTTGCATTTACAATTGCGCTTGCAATGTTGGGTTCATTAATATTTGCGATACTTATTGCTCCAGTTCTTTCATCATATTTAATGAAAAGAACTATGGGAGAGATAAAAAAGAGTAAAGAACAAAAAGAATTATGGATTTTGGTTCAGCTACAAAAAATTTATGAACCGGTTGTAAGATTTTTTATAAAAAGAAGATTATCAGCAATTATACTAGCTTCTGTAATATTATTATTTGGAATTATAATTTTCCCACAGCTTGGTTCCGAGTTTACTCCAACATTACAGGAAGGAACAATTGTAATGAGAGTGTCAATGGCTCCTTCAATTTCATTAACTGAAAGCACAAGATTAACATTAATAGCCGAAAGAAGATTAATGAAAATACAGGAAGTAGCAGGAGCAGTTACGCGTATAGGCAGAGGTGAGGTGGGTGCACATACCGATCCAATAAATAGTGCCGAAATGTATATCCTTCTAAAGCCGAAAGATAAATGGCGGCGAGATATGAGCCAAGCTGAATTAGAAGAAATTATCCGTGAAGAATTTGGAGAAATACCTGGTGCGCTTGTTAATTTCACTCAGCCAATTCAGATGACTGTTGATGAACTTCTCGAAGGGGTAAGAGCAGAATTAGCTATCAAATTATTTGGCGATGACCTTGAAGTTCTAAAAATTGAAGGCGAAAAAATTGCTTCAGTTTTAAGAACTATAAAGGGTGCTGAAGATGTTCAGGTTGATCAGGTAACAGGAACACCGCAATTAAAAATTGTGGTCAACAGACATAATATTGCCCGTTATGGAATAAATGTTGAGGATGTTCAGCAAGTAATAAGAACAGCGGTTGGAGGAGAAACTGCTGGACAAATATTTGAAGGAATAAAAAGGTTTGATATACTTGTCCGCTTCTCACCCAATGCAAGATTAACGGCTAGGGCTATTGGAGAAATTCTTATTAAAGCTCCAAATGGAACGAATGTTCCATTAAGTCAGCTTGCAGAAATAGAAGAAGTTGTAGGACCAAGACAAATAACACGAGAAAATAATCAAAGATTTATAACCATACAAGCAAATGTAGTTGACAGAGATATTGTCTCATTTGTTGAAGAAGGACAGCAAATAATTGAGTCAAGCTTAAAACTTCCACCAAGCTATCTTTTAACGTGGGGTGGACAGTTCAGACTTCAACAAGAAGCCAATGCGAGATTTGCGGTTGTTATTCCAATTACATTACTTCTAATTTTTTTATTACTCTTTTTTAATTTTGGATCTGTCAAAAACTCACTGCTTATTCTTCTAAATATTCCACTTGCGCTTGTTGGTGGAGTAGTAGCTTTATGGATAACTGGGCAAAATCTTTCAGTTCCATCCTCAGTTGGATTTATTGCTCTCTTTGGTATTGCTCTTGAAAACGGAATGATGCTAGTTACTTATTTTAATCAGCTATTGAGAGAGGGATTGAAAATAGATGAAGCGTCTGTTAAAGGAGCTTTGTTAAGGGTTCGACCAGTTTTAATGACTGCCTTAACTACTGCACTTGGTTTAGTTCCATTATTGTTTGCAACTGGAACAGGTAGTGAAGTTCAACGACCTCTTGCAACTGTGGTAATTGGAGGATTGTTTACTTCAACGGTTCTTACTTTGTTGGTCCTTCCGGCTTTATACAAGTGGTTTTCAATAAAATTTGAAAAAGAAGAAATATAAAACAAAAGCCTTCTTTGTAATTAACAACTCTTGTCAATTTTTCCTATTAAAGTATAATATAAATACTTATGTTATACTTTAATACCTCTTAAGTATAATAAAAATGTGACCATGAATAAAAATTAAAATGGTGCATTTGCACCAAAATTTTTATTTGCTCAATTTTTAGCACCTTCTTTTATTCTTTCCAATAAAGCGAAACTTTCTTTTTCAAACTTTTGAAAAGCGAACCATTTTTTGCCTAAATCTTTTAACGAAGCCCCAAAATGGTAAATATCTTTGTCGTCAATAATTAAAAATCTATCGTGGGATTTGTTAAACTGTTTTATTGTTAAATTGCCATATTGCTCAACAAATTTCTTTTCATCTAGTTTGAGAGTTTTGCTAATGTTTTTTGTGAAAATAGTAATTTCAACTCCATCTCTCTTTTTCGCCAACAAATCAAGCACGGTTTCGTCAATGTAATTATCAATAATTATTATTGCCTTATTTGCCTTTCTAATTAACGAAGAGACAAATTTGTAAGCATCAAAAACTTGTCCGTCATAAAAAATTCCTTGTTTGGGCGGAAGTTCATTGCTTTGCATTGCATCGAATATTTGCGTTACCTTTTGATCAGTTTCGATTTGTTTTATTTCCAATGAGTCTAATCTCTGAAAAACCCCAGCATTTTCAACAAGAAATTTCCGCATTGTAACAAAAGCACTCATAATCTGAATGCTCATTTTTACTGCTGTTTCGCTTTTAAGAACAGCCGAAAGCATTGCAACTCCCTGTTCGGTGAAAACATATGGAAGTGTTCCACCAAGATGTTGCTTTGAAGGTATCGCATTTTGCGATACCATAAATTCCGATTCAATCTCTGTGAGCTGAAACATAAATTCCGATGGAAATCTATTTATATTTCTCTTTACTTGTTCTCTTAGTCTTATGGCTTTTACTTGATACAATTCAGCCAAATCTTTATCCAGTATAACTTGTTCACCCCGTATTGTATATATTTTCTTCCTAATTTCTGAAGAATTATAAACAACTATTTCTTTGTTTAATTTTCCCATAGAATTTAATCAATCTCTATTTATAAATTCTTACAATTGTTAAAACATAGTCAAATAAAGGTGTCAGTATTAATAACCATAACTAATTAACATTAATGAAGAATTTAAAAGTGTTAATTGGCTCAATAGTACTTTCCCAAACACGATGTTCAATTACATTAATGATAGATTGTCCGTTTGTTTTGGAAGTTAAATAAAACGTTTGAATTGTATTTCCACCAATAAGTTCCAAATTTTCATCTTTAGGCCTAAAACTAATGCTATCAATAGCAACAATTGAAGTATCGCTAATAGAATAATCTAATTGGTAACCACCAGTTGCACAAAATTCTAATTCAAACGAAAAACTTTCATTGGCAGTTACATTAATTTTTTTTTCAATTACATTTGAGTCAGACTCATTAGGTGAATCGGAACAACCAAGTAGAAAGAGGAAAGGAATTAATAAAACAAAATTCAAAAAATGGGATTTCTTAATTAACTTTGACATTTTTACCACTCTAAATTTTATGAATAATTGAGCAAAAATTAAGAATAATAAACTCTTTATGCAAAGAATAATATTTGAATCAGCAATATTTTTAGTCTGCTCTAACTAAAGTTGAAAAACAAATAACTACAAGTCACAACTCGTAACCCGAAACTCGCAACTCGATTTAACATTTTTGATTAAAATTGAGATTATGCTTGTAGTTTCGATTACTACTTTTTAAATCAAATCTACAAATTGTGCATTAAAAAGATTTACTAATTCATTCGGATTTAACTTTATTTGAGTTCCACGAACGCCAGCGCTTATAAATATTTCATCAAATAATTGTGCTGTTTCATCAATAAATATTGGGAATTGCTTTTTTAATCCAATTGGCGAACAACCACCTTTAATGTAGCCAGTTAGTGGAAGAAGTTCTTTTTCCTTTATCATTTCAATGTTTTTAGTTCCGCTTGCATTTGCAGCTTTTTTGAGATTTAACGTCTCGTTTCCTGGAATTACGAAAACAAAATATTCGCTATTATTAGAGCGAGTTACAAGAGTTTTGAAAACGGATTCAGGTTCGGCATCAATTTTTTTAGCAACTGAAATTGCATCTATTTCCTCAATGCTAAATTCGTAGTCAAATGTTTGGAAAGTGATATTATTTGCTTCTAAAATCCGTATTGCGTTTGTCTTTTTCATTCTGCAGTAAATTTGCGAATGCACAATCTGCTATTATATTGTGCATTCGCAATCAATTATTTCTATTTTTTTGATTTCTGTGCAATTATTAAATCTGCAAGTATAAATCCAGCTTCTTCCATTAGCGGGTCGTCAACGCGAAGATTTTCTTTTGCAACTTCGTCTTTTTCTGGAATTACAAGATTTTCCGATTTAACACGTTCACTTTCGCGAGCTTCTTTTTTTACTTCATTTTCGTCACGTTCTTTTTGACGAATATCTTTATTTAATGAATATTCTTTCTTTTCTTTGCTCATTTTATATTCTTGAATATCTTCGAGCAAATATTGAAATTCTAAGTTTTTTTCAATTCGCTTCTTATGTTTATCCAATAAAGTTGGCAAAAAACCCGATAAATCGCCATATTTTTTGAAATTAGTGGTTTTAATCTGGTCCCAAACTAATGCACTTGGTTCAGAAGCTTCACCAAATTCATCTCGTGGAATTGATGGAAATTCAATTTCTGGAATTACTCCAAGTTTTTGAGTGCTACTTCCGTTAATTCTGTAAAATTTAGCAATTGTTATTTTTAACTTGCCCAATTCACTATCTTTGGTTGGCATAAAACGATTTAAATCAATCAAATTTTGAACTGTTCCCTTTCCAAAACTCTGCTCACCGACAATTAAACCTCTTCCATAATCTTGAATTGCACCAGCAAAAATTTCCGAAGCCGAAGCACTGTACCTATTTATAAAAACTGAAAGAGGTTTTTCCGAAAATATTTCCCAATCTGGGTCTTCGTTAATTTCAATATTTCCATCAGAATTTTTAACCTGCACAACAGGTCCATCTTTTATAAAAAGCCCAGTTAACTCAACTGCTTCTTGAAGCGAACCGCCGCCATTATTACGCAAATCGATAATAAATCCATCAACATTTTCTTCATTTAAGTCGGTAATTAACTTACGAACATCGCGAGTTGTGCTTTTATAATCTGGGTCGCCATTTCGCTGGGCGTCAAAATCGATATAAAACGCAGGAATATCAATAACGCCAAGCTTAAAAACACGACCTTCTTCTTCAACACTTATAATTTTTGAACTTGCAGCTTGTTCTTCAAGTTTAATTTTGTCACGAACTAATTTTATTTCTTCAGTTTGCATATCAAATGTGGCACCAGCTTTTAAAACTGCAAGACGAACAAGAGTTCCTTTTTTTCCACGAATTAGTTGAATTACATCATCCAAACGCCATCCAATAATATCGACAAATTCGCCATCTTCACCTTGAGCAACTCCGACAATTCTATCATTTTCAAACAATTTTTCACTTTTTGCAGCTGGTCCGCCTGGAATTATTTTTGCAATTGTTGTGTAATCATCTTTTGTCATTAACGAAGCACCAATTCCTTCAAAAGAAAGCGACATAGAAATATCAAAATTATCCGAAGTAATTGGCGAAAAGTAACTTGTATGCGGGTCAATTGCACTTGCAAGTGCGTTCATATAAAGTTGAAAAACATCCTCTTCTTTATATTGCAAAATTGCTTTGTGGAAGCTTTTATATCTATCAGTTAAAGTTTTGGAAGTTTTTTCCCATTCTTCTTTTTGTAAACTTTTATTTAACGCATCATTTTTTAATCTTTTACGCCAAATTTCGTTCAACTCCGCTTCATCTTCCGCCCAAGGCAATTCGTCTCGCATTGGAATAAAATTTTCTTCTTTCGAATAATCAAACTCAGTTTTCATTCTTTCAGTAATATACTTAACTGACGAATGCATTCTAACTTTAAAAGTGTTAAAAACCTCAAATGGAAAAGAGAGATTTCCCGAAAGCAAATAATCATCCAAAGAATATCTGTAACGTTCAAAATTTCTAATATCGGATTTGACAAAGTAACTGCGATTAAAATCTAACGATTTTATATAGTTATCAAAAATTACAGAAGAAAGAGAATCGTTCAAATCTATTTTTTTATAATGGTATTTTGTAAGTAAAGTGGTTACAATTTGGTCAACTTTGGAATTAAGTTTTGTTGGAACTAAAACACGAAAACTATCAATTGCTGTTCCGTTTTCAATTTGGTGATTAATTTGTCCAAAACTTGTTAGTGAGATTAAACCGATGAGCAAGACTAAAAAAAGTTGTTTCATATATTACTATTTCCAATAATTAAAATGTTATGCTATAAACAAATAAAGCAGTTATTTGTTTCCCGTTTAGTAAATCTTTTTTATTTATCTGTGAATTTAATTATTTTTTATGACTTTTTAATTAAACTTATAATTTTTTGCAAAAAGGAATGAAATGAATATTGAAGAAATTCAAAAATATTGCATAAAGAAAAAGGAAGTTACCGAGAGTTTTCCTTTTGATGATACAACTTTGGTTTTCAAAGTTGCTAATAAAATGTTTTGTCTCGCAAATTTAGTTCCACCACTTAGTATTAACTTAAAATGTGACCCCGAAATAGCAATTGAGTTACGTGAAAAATATGAAGAAGTACTTCCAGGTTATCACATGAGTAAAATTCATTGGAACACAATTATGCTTGATGGCTCGCTTTCCGATTTGCAAATTAAAAAATGGATTGATGACTCGTATGATCTTATTGTTCAATCACTTCCAAAGAAAATAAGAGTTAATTTTGAAAAAGAATAGATTTAAGAATTAATATGGAATAATTTTATTTTTTACCGTTTTCAAATTTAGTAATTCTACAAATGGTTCAAAATCGTGGTCGTTATGTAGCAATTCCAAATTATTTTCAATACAAAAAGTGGCAATAATTACATCGATTGTTTTACGGATTGTAATCCCATTTTTTCTGAGAAAACGGAAATTGTCGGCACTTTTTATTGCTATTTCCTCGCCTAAAATATTCAAAATTGGGAATTCGTTCAAAATAAGTTTTGCTTTCTGATAATCGCTATCGCTTTTGAACCCTTGAAGTACTTCTGTTAAAATAAAATCACCAATAACAACAACCTCTTTTCCGAGAATGGAATCAAGTTTTTCAACTTGCCAATTATCAATTCCATTTAAGTAATCGATAATTACTGTTGAATCAACAAATATCATTTGTCTGTTCTCATTTCAGAAATATCGCCTTCCCATTTTAGAATTCCTTTAAATTCCTTCAATTTTGCTTGTTTTTTAGTTTGAATTAGCAATTTTAGTGCTTCTTCAACTACATCTTTTTTTGTTTTTAACAACGATACTTGTAATGCCAAATTCATTAAATTATCATCAATTACAATATTAGTTCTCATAAAATCTCCAAATTATGTGTAATAATGGTTAAAACATACACATTGCTAAACTCAATAACAAATCCATTTTAATAAATTTTTCAACTTACAACATTTTGTGGATTTCCGTCAATATATGCTTTAACGTTTTCCGCTGTAATTTTCATTAATCTTTTTCGAGCAGCAATTGTTGCCCAAGCTATGTGCGGAGTAATTATGCAATTTTTTGCTTTCAATAAAGGATTATTTTGCAAAGGTGGTTCGGTTGAAAGAACATCCAAACCGGCGCCAGCAATTTTATTATTATTTAGTGCATTTGCTAAATCGTTTTCGTTTATCAATCCTCCACGACCTGTATTTATTAAATATGCTGTAGTTTTCATCATTGATAACGTTTTGATATTTATCATTTCAAAATTTTCGTCAGTTAAAGGTGTGTGGAGTGAGATAACGTCGCTGTTTTGAAATATCTCATTTTTAGATGCAATTTTAACATAATCTGGAATATCGGTTATTTCGTTTCTATTGTTTACAAGCACATTCATTCCAAAAGCATTTGCAATTTTAGCAACGGCTTTACCAATTCTGCCAAAACCGATAATTCCAAAAGTCAATCCTTGCAGTTCAATAAGCGGATTTTTGGAATAACTGAAATCTGCGGAATTTTCCCATTCGCCATTATGAACCGAAATATTATGAATTCCAACATTGATAACCAATTCCAATAAAAGTGAAAATGTAATTTGTGCAACCGAATTTGTGCTGTAAGCTGGCACATTTGAAACAATAATTCCCCTTTCGGAGGCTACTTTAGTATCAACAACATTAAAACCGGTTGATAAAACGCTAACATATTTAAGCTTTGGAAGTTTGGAAATTATATTTTTGTCAATCACCGTTTTATTTGTTATTAAAATATCGGCATTTTTGCTTCTTTCCACGGTTAAAGTAGGATTTGTGCGGTCATAAATTTTCAAATTACCAAGTTTTTCCAAATCGTTCCAACTTAAATCACCGGGATTTGTAGTAAATCCATCCAAAACAACTATTTCCATAATATTCCAATTATATTTAACGTAAACTATTGTTCAAATCTAAAACTATTTATTCAAAAAATGAAAAATCAATTAAGAATAATTGCTAATTCAAACTTGGAAATAACAAAATCTTACTTAATTTTACATTATTAAAAATAAATTATTGGAACAGATTATGAGAGAATACGAAGTAGCATTAAACCAAAACTCGCTTGTAAAATACTTACGCAAACCAGCAATTGAATTTACACGCCACGACATAATTAGATATATTGAAGAAAATGAAATTGAGCAAGTCAATTTTCAATTTGTTAATGAAGATGGAAAATTAAAAACTCTAAATTTTGTAATAACTTCGCGTGCATATTTAGAATCAATTTTATCAACTGGCGAACGAGTTGATGGCTCAAGTCTGTTTTCATACATAGATGCATCAACAAGCGATTTGTACGTAATTCCACGTTTTAAAACTGCTTTCGTCAATCCTTTTTCAGAAGTTCCAACGTTAAATCTTTTTTGCTCATTTTACACAAAAGAAGGAAATCCTTTAGCAAGCGCCCCAGAAAATATTTTGCGAACTGCAAGCAGACGCTTTACAAAAGCAACTGGGTTCAAAATTAAAGCTCTTGGCGAATTGGAATATTACATTATTGCTGATAAAGATATAAACAAGGATTATCCCGCCCAAGACCAGAAAGGATATCACGCATCAACTCCTTTTGCAAAATTTGAATTTCTACGAACCGAAGCAATTAGATTGCTTGCAAAATGTGGTGCAAAAATAAAATATGCTCACTCCGAAGTTGGCAATTTTACTACCGAAGATAAATATTATGAGCAACACGAAATTGAATTTAACGCAGTTGATGTTGATGAAACCGCCGATCAAATGGTTTTAGGAAAATGGATTTTGCGAAATCTTGCTTATAAATACGGTGTTGATATTAGTTTTGCTCCAAAAATTTCGGTTGGAAAAGCTGGTAGCGGACTTCATATTCACTACATGGTTGTTGATGAACAAGACAATAATTTAATGATTGAAAATGATAAACTTAGCGAAACTGCTCTTAAAACTATTGCTGGAATTTTGGACAAAGCCAAAGCACTAACTGCTTTTGGAAATACAATTCCAACATCATATTTGCGTTTGGTTCCACATCAAGAAGCACCTACAAATATTTGCTGGGGCGAAACAAATCGCTCGGCTTTAGTCCGCATTCCACTTGGATGGATTCTTAAAACGGAAATGATTAAAAATGCAAATCCATACGAAATCGCTGACGTTCCTTATATTCCAGGAAAGCAAACTGCCGAGTTTAGAGTCCCAGATGGTTCGGCTGATATTTATCATCTTCTTGCTGGAATGATTATGGCAATGCAACACGGAATTGAAATGCCAAACGGATTAGAATTAGCCAAAATTTTAAAAATTGAAGAAAATATTTTTGCAAACGAAAAACTTGCCGAAAATTTAAAACATCTTCCAACATCTTGTTCAGAATCAGCCGATGAGTTGGAGCTGGAAATTAACTTTTTTAATTCGGATAATGTTTTTCCAATTGGTACTTTGGAGCGTTTTACCAAATTATTACGCTCGTATGATGATAAAAATCTAAGCGAAAAGTTATTTCAAAAACATGACGAAATAAAAGCTCTTGTTGGAAAGTTTATTCATCATGCTTAAAATAGAGATATAAATACAAAATATCGTATTTACAATTTTTTTTCACTATTTTAACAAAAAACAATTTGAATAATGTCTATATCAAATACACTTTATATTAAAAATATGGTTTGTCCGCGTTGCATTAAAGTTGTAAGTGACGAATTGGAAAAACTTGGAATTGCCATAAAATCAATAATTTTAGGCGAAGTTGAAACAGAATTACCAAAAATCTTATTACCGCTTCAGCAAATTTCGGAGGTTCTTGCTTTAAATGGATTTGAACTAATTGAGGATGAAAAATCAAAAATAATTGAACGAATTAAAAATGAAATTATCTCGGCAATTCAGCAATATGAAGAATTTGACTTAGAAAAGACTAATTTTTCGAAGTTTTTGAGCGATACTATAAATAAGGATTATAATTATTTGAGTTCTCTTTTTTCCAAAACTGAAGGAATAACCATTGAGCATTATATAATTCTTCAAAAAATTGAAAAGGCAAAAGAGTTTATAAAATATGGACAGCTAACATTGAGTGAAATTTCATATAAATTAGGTTATAGTTCAGTTCAGCATCTTTCACGGCAATTTAAAAACATAACTGGAATGACCGCAAGTGAGTTCAAAAACAATCAAAATAATATGCGAAAACCGATTGATTCTGTTTTCGATTAAAGTTGTCAAATTATAGGAAAAACATGAATTTTTTAAAGATTAGCTCATTTAGTTTAGTTTTAATCATTTTATTTGGTTTTGCTTGCAATAATTCACCCAAATCGGGCAATTTAACATTGGTAAATAAGTTCAAAATAAATGTTCCCGAACCCTCTGGATTAACTTTTGATGCTTCACAAAACTATTTAATAATGGTAAGTGACAATAATAGTGGAATTTACAAAACTGATTTAGAAGGAAATATTGTAAATTTTTCGGAATTATCCGAAATTGATTTGGAGGCTGTAACAAATATAAATGATTCTGCATATGCAATTGCTTCCGAAAAAACGAACGAAATAGTAATTGTAGATACAAATTTTAACGTAATTAATACTCTCAAAACCGGAATTTTGGGCAAAGAAAACAGCGGTTTTGAGGGAATTTCATACATTCCAACCGAAAATGTTTTATTGGTTGCTAACGAAAAATCACCTACCGATATTTATAAAATTTCACTTTCTGGAGAAATTTTATCCACTCATAAAATCCTTTTTGCCGAAGATATTTCTGGATTGTTTTATGATTATGTGCGATCTCAAGTTTGGATTTTAAGCGAAGAAAGCGCTACTCTTTTTTGCTGCAATATGAATTTTGAGATAGTTATAACTTATGACATTCCCGATGAGCAAATTGAAGGCATAACTATTAACGGAAATGATTTGTACCTAGTTTCTGATAAAAATGAAACTTTGTACCACTATAAAATTGCCGAATAAATTTTGTTAAAATTCTTCATATAATTTTGTAACATTTTTTCATAATTGTGCAAAGCTAAAAACCTACCGTGTGTTATTTTAACGTTAGCAATAAATATTTTTGGAATGAATTTAACTTTTGGAATTAACTAAACGACTTACAATAACTTCCAACAATATTTGTTGATAATAGATTAATCAATAACAAACAAAAGGTAACCAAATGAACAAAAAAAATATATTCACAGGTTTGCTTGTGGTTTTATTTGCTTTATTGCTTTTAGCTCCAATTATTGCACAAGAAAAACCAGTTAAGGAAAAGAAATGCTCAACCGAAGCACAACAAGTTTGCAAAGAAGAATGTAAAACGAATTGTTGTTCAGCCAGCGAAAAATGTTGTGATAAAGCAAAATGCGAAAATTGCAAAAAAGAATGTGCTGGAAAGTGCAAAATGGATAAATGCGATAAAGCAAAATCTGATAGCAAATGTGCAAAAAAATGCGATACAACCACAGAAAAACCAATGAACCAGAAAACTAAAACCAAATAATATTTCTTAAATATTTTATATAAAAAAGCCTACAGAATGATATTTGTAGGCTTTTTTTTATATATTTAATTTAACTTTACTAAAAACGTAAAGCATTTCAATTCCAATTTGTTCAAATCGTTCAGCATATTTTTCGTTCTCTAAATTTGTGTTGTCAAATTCTTTGGAGTCGTTATATTTAACTGGAAATCTTACTTCCGCACCTAAAACTAGTGGACAATTTGCATCTGCATCTGAGCAAGTCATAATTGCAGCAAAATTAGTTTGAGGATTAAATTTATCGCTATAAACTTTTGAAAAGCAAGTAATTGGTTCTGTTTCATCCGAAAAATAGACTAAGTATATTGGATTTTCCGATTCATCTTTTTGGTCAACTTTAAAACCAATATTTTGTACAGCTTTTACAGCTCTTGGATTAAATGCAGTAGATTCTGTTCCACCAGAAAAGCATTTTATGTTAGGAATGTTAAAATACTCCGCAGCAGTTTGAGCCCAAATTTGACTCATTGTGCTTCTTCGTGAATTATGTGTGCAAATAAAAATAAGATTTACAACCTCTTCACAATTTATTTTTTGGGAAATATATTCAGCGAAACTATTTAACAAAATTTGTCTTTCTTTATTTATAGTAATATCTGCCTTTAATAGCCTGGATATTTCCATTGTTACATTATTTAATACAGCCATTTTCTTTCCTATTTTTTTTATGTTTTCGTTTTTGAAATATTTTTTCCTCAGCCATAACGCAACATTAACCAACGCAATTAATACTGGAACTTCTACCAAAGGACCAATAACTGCGGCAAATGCTTCTCCACTATTTATTCCAAAAACTGCAATTGCAACTGCTATTGCAAGTTCAAAATTGTTGCTTGCAGCCGTAAAACTTAACGTTACAGTTTTGGGATAATTTGCTCCCATTTTTTTGCCCATAAAAAACGACACAAAAAACATAATTACGAAATAAAGCACGAGTGGAATGGCAATTTTTACAACATCTAATGGAATTTTGACGATGTATTCACCTTTAAGCGAAAACATCACAAATATCGTGAACAGCAAGGCATATAATGTTAATGGACTTAATTTTGGAATAAATTTCCGATTATACCAATCCTTTCCTTTAGCTTTAATCAGAAAATACCTAGTAAACATTCCACCAAAGAAAGGAATTCCTAAATAAATTAACACACTTTCGGCAATTTGTGCTATTGTAACATCAACTTGAAAAGAAGCAATTCCTAACCATTCTGGAAGCAATGTTAAAAACAAATAAGCGTAAAGCGAAAAGAAAAGTACTTGGAAAATTGAATTAAAAGCAACTAATCCAGCGGCATATTGGCGATCGCCATTAGCCAAATCGTTCCAGACTATAACCATTGCAATGCAACGAGCAAGTCCAATTAAAATCAATCCCGCCATGTAATTTGGATAATCTTGTAAAAATAATATTGCCAATCCAAACATTAAAACTGGACCAATAATCCAATTTTGGACAAGTGAAAGAATTAAAATTTTTGTGTCTTTGAATACATCGCCAAGTTCTTCATATTTAACCTTTGCAAGCGGAGGATACATCATTAAAATTAGTCCAATTGCAATAGGAATATTTGTTGTTCCGCTATTAAACGAATTCCAAAATGGGGCAACTTCTGGAAATAAATATCCAGAAAACACGCCCAAAAACATTGCGAGAAAAATCCACAATGTTAAATATCTATCTAAAAAGTTCAAACGTTTTGTAAGATTTGCCATAATCGACTTTCATTAGTTAAAAAATATCTTTTAGCTTAATTTGAATCAATAATCCAATGTTCAAGAGTTGATTTTGTTGGAATTTTACCTTGGCTTAATATTTTTCCATTTACAATTAAACCTGGTGTCATCATAATTCCTAATTCGCCAAATTGATTAAAATCAGTTACTTTTTCAATTTTTGCATCCAAATTGTTTTCTTCAACAACTTCGTGGCAAAGTGCTTCTAATTTTTTGCAATTAGGGCAACCGCTTCCAATAACTTTAATTTCTAACATTTTGCTTTTCCTTAATTATATGTAATTTTTAGTAAATTTTAATACATTGAGCCGAAAATAATTCCGCTAATTGTTGCCATTATTATTACCAATGAAACATAAACGACTGTTTTTTCGGTTCCTATTACTTTTCTTATTACAAGCATATTTGGCAATGACAACGCTGGACCAGCTAATAAAAGGGCAAGTGCGGGTCCGTTTCCCATTCCGTTATTCATTAATCCTTGCAGAATTGGAACTTCTGTAAGAGTTGCGAAATACATAAAAGCTGCCATAAATGATGCAAAAAAATTGGCTGAAACTGAATTTCCACCAACAAGATTGCTAATCCACTCGGCTGGAATTATTCCCGTTCCACCACCTGGGCGACCAAGTAAAAATCCCGCAACCAAAACTCCACCAATAAGCAACGGCAAAATTTGCTTTGCTAAAGTCCAACTTTCACCAAGCCAATCGTTTGCTTCGTCTTCGGAAAAAGTTAATATAACAGAAAGAGCAATAATTGCGGCTACAAAAGCAATTAATGGCTCGTGTGGAAAAGAAAATCCTAAAATTGCGACAAACACAGTTGCAAGCAAAACCCATGTTTTATTAATTTTTAGGATAAAGATTAATGAAGCAGAAAGTAAAATTCCAAAAACACCTGTAATTAGCCATTTATATTGAGCCACTAATTCAAAAAATCCACTATTTTGTTCAGGATTTCCCCAAGTTGAAAATATTAAAATTCCAACCAAAACAAAAAAATGTGATGTTGTTTGCCACATTGGTCGTTCTTCTGGAATTTCGGGCATAGCTAATTGAGTTTTTGCTTTTTCTGCCTCCTCTTTTCTGTATAAAAACGCCATTATTAAACCAATTACAACACTAAATAATATTGCTCCAATTACGCGAGCAATTCCAAGCTCAAAACCGAGAATGCGAGCAGTTAATATTATTGCCAAAATATTTATTGCTGGTCCAGAATAAAGAAATGCTATTGCTGGTCCCAAACCCGCACCGCGTTTGTGAATGCTTGAAAACAGCGGCAGAACTGTGCATGAACAAACGGCAAGAATTGACCCCGAAACGGAAGCCACCAAATAAGCAACCCACAATTTAGCTTTTGCTCCAAAATATTTTATAACTGATGCGCTGCTAACAAATACCGAAATGGTGCCTGCAATAAAAAATGCTGGAATTAAGCACAAAAGCACATGCTCGCGAGCGTACCATTTTGCTAATTCTAAAGCATCATAAATTGCGGAATCAAAGTTTGTATTGCCCAAAGGCATAAAATAGATAAATAGGGAAACTCCTGTTATCCACAAAAAATTTTTGTACTGTTCCTTCCAATTCATTCTTAATCTCTTATCATTTTTACATTTCGCCAAATAACGATTTATTTTGTCAAAAATTTTTTAGTTACTACAAATTGTAAATCGGCTAATTGATTTCATTTTGTCTTTATCAGCAATAATTGACTTTTCATCTGCAATCCAAAAATCGAGTGATGACAAAACAGAGGAAATTCGCAAATCTTTTGGATGTGTATTAATCATATAATTTACCCATTTCCCTTCTTTTTCCTCTGTTATAAAACCAGCATCACGCAAAATGCTCAAATGTTTTGAAACTGTTGAAGCAGCCAAACCAAGAATATCTTGAATTTCGCATACGCAAAGCGATTTAATTTGAAGCATTTTCAAGATACGCAACCGGCTATTATCCGAAAGCGCTTTGAATATTTTTGTGTTTTCTACAAGCATTGCAAATTCCATTTCGTTAATTGGCGAAATGTAAATTAAATAATGGTGATTGTCAAATTGTAATTATTCACTGATATTTTAAAAAACCATTAATTATTTATTACTATCTTAATTCTCATTAATTATACTTTTATAACAATTATGGACTGAAATGACTGAAGTAGTAGAAAAAGAGAGTTGGAAATTTCCAAAGGATTTTTGGCTTGCAAATTTTATGGAATTGTGCGAACGAGCAGCATATTATGGCTTTTTTATAGTTTTAACTTTGTACATGACCGATATTGTTGGCTTTACTGATATTGAAACCGGAATTATTGTTGGACTTTTTTACGGTTTGCTTTATCTTTTTCCAACCTTTGTTGGTGCTTATGTTGATAAAATTGGCTTTAGAAAGGGATTGTTAATTGCTTTTACCCTTTTGACAATTGGATATTTTTTCTTGGGTGTTTTCCTTACCAAACTTCCAGTAGTGTTTTTCCTTTTTGTACTTCTTGTAGGAGCTTCATTTATTAAGCCCTTAATTACTGGAACTGTTGCAAAAACCACAACTGAAAAAAATCGCGCCCGAGGTTATTCCCTTTTTTATTGGATTGTAAATATTGGTGCTTTTAGCGGAAAAACTTTCGTCCCTTTTATTCGTCAAGGTTTAGGTCTTGAATATGTAAATTTTTTCTCGGCTGGAATGGCTTTTGTAGCACTGCTTTTTGCTTATTTCTTTTTTGATGAACCAGATAAAACTTCTGGAAGCAAATCTTTTAAAGACACAATGCGTGCGTTAAAAGGTATTTTGGAAAAACCTCGTTTGTGGGTACTTACTTTAATTATAACTGGTTTTTGGTTAATTCAAGGACAACTATACGCAACAATGCCAAAATATGTTATCCGACTTTTAGACGAAACTGCAAAGCCCGAATGGCTCGCAAATGTTAATCCCGCAGTTGTTGTTATTTTTGTTGTAATTGTTACTCAATTAATGAAAAAGCAAAAAGCTGTTACTTCTATGTTGGTTGGAATGTTGTTAATGCCGCTATCAGCTCTTGCAATGGCGATGAGTCAAGAATTAGAAGCAATTACTGGTACTTCAATTTCTTTTTTTGGAATGTTTGACCTTCATCCATTAACTGTAATGATGATTGTTGGAATTGCAATTCAAGGACTTGCAGAATGTTTCATTTCTCCAAGATTTTTGGAATATTTTTCGTTTCAAGCTCCTAAAGGCGAAGAAGGATTGTATCTTGGATTTAGTCATTTACATTCTTTTCTTTCCGCAATTATTGGTTTTGGACTTTCGGGATTTCTACTTACAAAATACTGTCCAGATCCAAAAACATTGCCAGCAGGTTTAACCGAAATTCAAAGAGCTGCTTATTACGATGACGCACATTATATTTGGTACTATTTTGTTGCTATTGGAATTGTTTCTGCCGTTTCGCTTCTAGCTTTTAAAATTGTTACTGAAAGGATTGATAAAAAGGCTGAATTGAATACTTGATAAAGGTTTGTAGCACAGATTTGTAATCTGTGCTACAAATTAAATATATTTCTAATCTTCTTTTTTAGCTCGTAACGAATCCCAAATCATATAAATTATAATTCCAGTAAACATTACTAAAGCAAGAATTTCAGCTGAGTGAGATTCAAACCATTCATAATTAACCCAATTGAAACCTAAATATCTAAGTATTGCACTTATCACTCCCATCAAAGCACCACCAGCAATAAACCCAGATGCAATAAGAGTTCCGCGTTCTTTACGGGCTTTATTTAACGAATCGTCTTTACTTCTTGTAGATACAAACCAAGCAACAATTCCACCAACAAGAATTGGAGTATTTAATTCAAGTGGAATGTACATTCCAAGTGCGAATGCTAATGCAGAAACTCCAATCATATTAAGAATTAAAGCCATAAACATACCAGCAACATACATCATCCATGGAGCTGGTTGATTTGACATAAGTGGTTTAATAACAGCCGCCATAGCGTTGGCTTGTGGAGCAACAAGTGCACCATCGCCAGTAAAACCATAAGTTTCGTTAAGTATTAAAATAACCCATGCAACTGTTGCCGCAGAAACTGCTGTCCCAACAAATTTCCATTTTTCTTGTTTGTAAGGTGAAGAGCCAAGCCAGTAGCCAATTTTCAAATCGGTAATAAAAGCACCAGCAACTGAAAGAGCTGTACAAACAACTCCACCTATAATAAGTGCAGAAACCATTCCAGCTTCGCCTGTTAATCCAACAGAAACTAAAACAATGGATGAAAGAATTAATGTCATTAAGGTCATTCCAGAAACTGGGTTTGTTCCAACAATAGCTATTGCATTAGCAGCAACTGTTGTAAAAAGAAATGATATTATAAGTACAATTAACAATCCCACAAGAGCATAAACGAAGTTGTGAACAACTCCGAACATGAAGAAAACAAATATTACAACAGCAACTAAGAAAATTCCACCAGCAATAATTCCCATTGGAATATCTCGCTGAGTTCTAAGTGTTGCACCATTGCTTCCTTTCTTTTGGAATATTTCCTTGGCACCAAGTAAAAATGCAGATTTTATAATACCAGATGATTTAATAATTCCAATCAAGCCAGCCATTGCGATTCCACCAATACCGATATGGCGAACGTAATTGCCAAATATTTGCTCGGCTGACATATCTTTAATTAACAAAGTTACGTTTGCACCAATTGGCTGAGTAATTACATCGCCCAAATAGGCAAAAATAGGAATAACTACATACCAAGAAACAAACGAACCAGCGGCTATTATTGATGCAAATTTAATTCCAACAATATAACCCAAGCCCATTACTGCAGCACCAACATTTATTTTGAAAACAAGTTTAAATTTATCCGCCAACATTTCACCAACTGGCAAAACACGAGTTGAAAATGTTTCGCTCCACCAGCCGAATGTTGCAATTAGAAAATCGTAAATTCCACCAATAAGTCCACTCATAATAAGCACTTTTGCCTGTCCACCACCTTTTTCGCCAGCTACAAGCACTTCGGTAGTTGCGGTTGCTTCTGGGAAAGGAAATTTTCCGTGCATTTCGGCAACAAAATATTTTCTGAATGGAATTAAGAATAATATTCCCAAAACTCCACCAAGTAACGATGCCATAAACACTTGGAAAAATTGGACTTCCAATTCTAAAATATATAGAGCAGGAATTGTAAAAATTGCACCAGCAACAACAGCACCAGAAGTAGAGCCTATTGATTGAATAATTACATTTTCACCAAGAGCATTTTTCCTTTTAGCGGCAGTTGAAAGTCCCACAGCAATAATTGCAATTGGAATTGCGGCTTCAAAAACTTGTCCAATTTTTAAACCAAGATAAGCAGCTGCACCAGAAAACAAAACAGCCATTAACAAACCCCACAAAATAGAGCGGAAATTTATTTCTGGAACCTCTTTATCTTGAGGCATTATTGGAACATATTTTTCGCCAGGTTTTAGTTCGTTATAGGCGTTATCAGGCAATCCGACAACTTTAGTTATTTCATGTTTGCTCATAAAACTCCTTATTGTTTAATTAATATTGGTAATTTAGCAATTTCTTTTTCATCATCGAGCGAATTAAAGTACAATTTGCCATAGTAATTTGCATCAGCAGGAATTTTAAATTCCGGCAATTTATATTTCAAATCAAGTGTTTTTTTCAATGAAGGATATAGCGTTACTCTTTTTGAACCACCATCAGTTAAAGAGATTTCCATTTTTTCATCCAAAAGAGTTGTTTCTAAAATATTAACTTTCATTTTACCAGCTCCACAAGCGTAAGCAGGCACAAGTCTAAAAGTTAAATCCAATTCATCTTCAGTAAATGTGTTGTATATAGAAATTGCTCCGGTGTTGTATGAAAGTCCGTCAGAACTTAATATTTCACCTTTTTTATCCAAAATAAGAAGTGCAAAATCGGTTATCTTGTTAAAATCGGTTTTTGCTATTTCAACTTCAAAATATTTTGCTTTTTCGCCTTTCTTTAATTTAAACTCATAATCATAAGTCTTTACGCTATCAAGTGAAAGAGAATATTTCTTTTGGAATCCAAGAATATCACCACTCATTTTGTACGATTCAACTTTATTCAAGTAGTTTACTACTTCAATTGAGTTTTCTTTTTGACAAATTGTATTTTCGTTAATTCGCGTAATACCTTTGAATTCAACTGTTAAATCATAAATAGATTTACTTTTCGCGGTAAATTGTCCCAAAATTACTAATTCATAAACACCTGGCTCAAGATTATAGTAATATTTTTCACTAATATCGTCTTTTAATCCAGGTGCAAGATAATTGAACATTACTTCTTCACCTTCTGGATTGTGAAGATACATTCTCACATTTGTATAAACATCATTTTCGGAAGCGACTTTAATTCGCAACGAATTAGCACCGGCTGGAACTTCAAAATAGTATCTTTTGTGCATTCCTTGTTCAACCGTTTCGGCTTTCCAAGTTTTTGAATATCTATTTGTGGCGTTAAATTCGTTTGGAATAATTACAGTAGCCATCATTTCAAATTCCAAAATATCTGTTTTATCGCGATAAGCTTTTATTACACTATTATAAATGCCTGGCCCCATCATTTTTAATTTATCAAGTCCAAAAGAAATTGTTGTAGAATTACTATTTCTTATTGCAGCTTGTTTTGAAACTGGAATTAACCAATCGCTATCACTTTTAATATTATAAATACGATAGAATTTTTTGCTATCAATCAGGTTATCTCTATCAACTGTGAACGAGAAAATTTCATCACCATTTAAGTATGCACCATTTCTAATGTACAAATTAGGTGCCGTTTCATTTGGCATATTTGGAGCAAATGATTTGATAGTATATGTTTCAAAATTTTTAAGTTCGCCATTTTGGATATATTTTTTCAATAATTCATATGCTTTAAGAGCATTTATCATTCCACTACCTTGGTCAATTTTTGAATAATTCGCCATAGGAATTGCACTTTCGCGTAGCACTTTATACAAAAATCTTGATGGAACTTTTACATCTGGAAATTCTTCTTTTGCAGCGCTAAGAACTAAAGCCATAACTCCTGCAGAATAAGGTGATGCCATACTTGTTCCCCAAAATCTATCTGATTTTGAAAAATTTGGTACTGTAGAAGTTGCTGCTCCTGGAGAAACAACATCTGGTTTTGCAACTTCGCCACCACGAGAGGAAAAATGCAAAATTATATCTTTATCCAAAACTGTTCCATATAAATCATTTCCAACATCTTGCGAAAGAACAGCACCGCTTGAAAATATTGCATTTGATGCTGCTGGCAAACCGGCTGTAGAAATTCCAGGACCATTGTTTCCGTTTGAAGTAGCTATATATAAATAAGGATTGTCCTTAACCAATTTTTCTAAGAACATTTCCATATCACCATGACCTTCAATTTCGGAACCAACTCCAAAACTCATATTAATAACGCAAGGTTCTTTTCTTTCTTTTGAAATTTTGTCGGCATACAAATATGCGTTTTTCATACTTTCTGTAACTGTAGCACCACCTGAAAAATTGTTATTTCCTAGTTTGAAGCCCATTAAATTAGCACCTGGAGCTACGCCATTTAATGCAGTTTCGCCAATGCTATTTCCACATGCAATTCCCGCACAATGGGTTCCATGACTTCCATCATCAAAAAAGAAGTTAACTCTGCTTTCGGCAAGAAAAATATTTAGAGCAATTGTAAAATAAGGTAGCTCTTTTTTGCCTTCCAAATTTACTGTTTGATGTTTTTCTTTATAATTTCGAATTGGTTTTTCGTCAGATAAATCTCCATCAGCATTTGTGTCAATAAAAACAACATCAAATTTTTCATCACCTTCCGTTGTATTAAAAACCACGAAATAGAATTTATCATTCTTTTTTCCGTTGTTGTTAATATCTTTAACACCAGAACCAGAATTTATCCACATTTTTTCATCCAATAAACCAATAAAGTACTTGTCATTATTAGCTTTTAAAGATAATTTTCCAGCACCAGCAACTTTGTAATTCATTTTTTCATTAATGAAATAAAGAGTATCATTGTCTTCTTCTGTATCAGCTTGGCAAATCTTTACATCGCCTTGCCCTGTAAAGTCTTGAACATCAAGAACTTTATCTTCACCAGTTGATGTTTTTGTTAAGCCATCAACACCAATATCAATTCCGGTATCGAGTACCATTATGATTGTTCCTCGTCCATCAAATTTTGGATATTTCTTTAAGAAATCCTGAACTCCAGTATTCTTAATCGAAATAAATGATTGAACTGCATCTTGTGCTATTATAGAAGAAAATAACAACACCGTAATTAGAATAATTTTTTTCATCTTTCTACCTTTTATTTTAATGTGTCTGTTGGTTCATTATTAATATTTTCCATTTCCTCTAGTTTCGCTTTTTCTTTATCCAATTTTTTGTAATCAATTTCGGAACCAAGAGTGCTGTGTGGAATTAAGTATATTGCAAGCATCAATATTGAAGCACCAATTGCCCAACGATTTGGGTGTGCTGATTTTTTGTACATAAATAATGCAACAACCCATCCAACAAAAATGATTAGAGTTTTATTATCGGTTAAATCATGCCCAAACGGAATTCCAGTCCACAAAGCACCAAATGCATATTGTTGAACAATTGGACCCAAGATCAATCCGCCTATAAAAAGTGTAACTATTGTTGAATAAGTAAGTTTATATAGTTTTGGTTCTTTTCTGAAAGCCTCGATTCCAGTTCTAACTGAAAGTAACATTGCTGCAAACATAAATATTATATGAACAATTAAAACCTCATCTGGCACTGCGCCTTTATATCTAATTACTACTGAATTATCTTTTGGAAGATTTATTTCATCCTTTCCATTTGATATTTTTACATAATATTCCAATTTGCCCGCTGGTGGTTGGTTTGGAAGATAAGCAACTAAACTATCGTTTCTACTTGTCATTTTCACTTGTGTCCACACATCGTCAGTTTTATATCTTTTCCAAAAAAGTGTTGCGTTAATTGTAGTATCTTTATCATGAATACTTACAAGGTGATCAACTGTTCCGCCTTGCGTTCTGTGGAAATAATAATCTACTTGGTTATTGTTAAATTCCACACTTCCAAATGTTGGATGCGTTGGGCCAGTTAAGCGTTGATATATGGCGGATGAAAGCGTTATTACTAAAGCTAAAATCCAAAAAAGAAATGATTTCATTGAAGTTCCTAAATTAGAAAGTTAATTAATTTTAGATCGCAAGTTACTATTTGAGACGTCAAAATTGCAAGATTATTAATCATTGACTATAACAAAGAATTACTTTTGAGTCTAGTTAATTTTTGTTATTTTCTCAAAAATTCATCTAAACAATGCTAATTTATGCATTTTTATTAACTTTTTTGCTAAACATAGATTTTTTTATTTTTAAATTTGAAAATATATTTTAGAATACTCCAGCAATTTTTGAATTACACTTATAACATTTGCCGTCTATAATTTTATTGGAATTAACACTATGCCAATTTCTTTCAATTAGAGCCGTGTTGCAGTTTGGACAATATGTATTCTCAGCTTCTGGATTATTCATATTTCCAGTATAAACGTATTTTATTCCAGCATTTAGAGCAATTTTTCGAGCTTTATTTAATGTATCTAAAGTTGTTTTCTGATGTTTTTGCATTTTAAATGTTGGATGGAAAGCAGTAAAATGATGCGGAACTTCGTCACCTATGTTTTCTAAAATCCAATTGGACATTTGCTTAATTTCATCTTCCGAATCATTTTCATTTGGAATTAAAAGCGTAGTTAGTTCAATCCAAACGTTGGTTTCATTTTTCAAATATTTTATTGTATCTAAAACTGGAGCGAGATGAGAAGCTGTTAAATTTTTATAAAAACTCTCCGAAAAAGCTTTTAAATCAATATTTGCAGCATCAATGTATTTGTAAATATCTTTGCGAGCATCTTTATCAATATAACCTGCCGTAACCATAACTGATTTAATTCCCAAATTGTGAGCCATCTTTGAAATATCAATTACGTACTCGCCAATTATTGTCGGGTCGTTATAAGTAAATGCTATTGATTTAAGATTATGCTTGGTTGCTAAAAATATTACATCTTCGGGAGAAGCCCAAACTGAGCTAACTTCATCCAATTTTGATTTACTCATAGTCCAGTTTTGGCAAAATTTACAACCAAGATTGCATCCAGCAGTTCCAAAACTTAAAATATTTGTACCAGGCAAAAAATGATTTAGCGGTTTTTTCTCAATTGGGTCAATTGCAAATCCAGTTGGTCTTCCATAAGCTGTTGAATAAAGCGTTCCATCAATATTTTCACGAATAAAACAAAAGCCTTTCTGTCCGTTGGCTAAAATGCAATAACGAGGACAGAGAGTGCATTTAATCTTTCCGCTTTCTTCTTTAACCCACCATTTGGCTTTATGCAGCATAACTCAACGCTATAATATTATAAGAATAAATCAATTGTTGAATTGCTCTATTGTTAAATTGTTATAAAATAAAGTTAGAACAATGAAACAATTCAACAATTTAACAATTTAACAATTATTTTTTAAACTACCTTAAACCTTACCCAACTTTTTCTTTCAACTTCTTCTAAAGGTGCACCAGCAGCAAAGAGAATTAAATCACCACTTTCGATAAACTTATTTTCCAACAATATTTCAACTGATTTGCTCATATAATAATTTTCATCATTAATATCTTTTAAGTAAAGCGGAGTAATTGATTTATGAAGATTGAGAGCATTTAGTACATCAAAGCTATCCGAAAAAGCATAAATATCTGCTTTGGGATTGTATTTTGACATTCGCATTGGCTGTCTGCCTTGGTGAGTAAACACAATCAGAGCATCGGCTTTTATTTGATTTGAAATTTGCACAAATGCTTTTGCTGTTGCATCAAAAATATTTTCGGTTTCATCAGAAGGCACTTCCCAGTTAATTATTGGTAAAAATTGGCTTTGCGACTGACTCGAAATAATAATTTCACGCATCATTTTTACACTTTTAATTGGATATTGACCAGCAGCGGTTTCGCCACTTAACATAACTACATCTGTTCCGTCCAACACGGCATTTGCAACGTCAGAAGCTTCGGCTCGTGTTGGAACTGGATTTGAAATCATTGATTCGAGCATTTGCGTTGCAGTAATTACTAATTTTCCAACTTCGTTACAACGCCTTATAATCAATTTTTGAATTGTTGGAACTATCTGGGCTTCCATTTCAACACCCAAATCACCACGAGCTACCATAATAACATCAGCAACTGAAAGAATTTCTTCAAAATTTTTAACTGCTTCTGGCTTTTCAATTTTTGCAATTATAGGTTTATCAAATCCCTTTTCTTTTAGCCAGCTTTTAAGTTCTAATATATCATTTGCTGAGCGGACAAACGACAAGGCAATAAAATCAACTCTAAATTGTAAAGCAAATTCCAGATTTTCTTTATCTTGGTCAGTAAGTGCAGGCGTGCTGAGTTTCATTCCTGGCAAATTCATACCCTTTTTGGGTTTAAGAATTCCACCATCAATAATGTTACAAATTAAGGATTTTTCTTTTTTTTCAGCTATTTCTAATTTTATTAAACCATCATCAATTAGTATCGTCTCGCCAATTTGAGCGTCTTTAATCAATGATTGATATGAAGAAGAAATAATATTTTCATCGCCGTCTATTTTATCAATGGTAATTTCAATTTTGTTTCCTGCAAATATTTCAACTTTGTCTTTTTTCAAATTTCCAATTCTAATTTTTGGACCTTGTAAATCCTGAATTATTGGAATTGGCAATTTTTTTGTTTCGCAAACGTGGTTAATTCTTTCAAAAAGATTTTTGTAATACTCTTTGTCACCATGCGAAAAATTAAGCCGAAACCCATTTGCACCAGCGTCAATCAGTTTTAGCATCATTTCTTCGGTATCAGTAGCAGGTCCAATAGTTGCTAATATTTTTGTTTTTGTTCTAATAATTGCCATTTTTCCTCAAGTCATTTTTTTCTGTTAATTGTTTTCTTCTTAGGATTTGCTGTTTTTGTCTGCTGTTTTACAGGCGCTGATTTTTGTCGCATATCAATCAATCTTTTTTCAACTTCGCCAAAAATTGTATTTGCTTGGTAGTGTCCCGGTTTTAGCTCTTTTCCAGCTTTCACTTCCATTAATAGCTCCAAAGCCTCTTCCACTTTTGAAACTGCATATATAGAGAATTTTTGTTCTTTAACTGCTGTAACTACTTCATCTTTTAGCATCAAATCATTCACATTTTGGATTGGAATTATTACACCTTCGTTTCCTGTTAATCCACGAGTTTTGCATAAATCAAAAAATCCTTCAATCTTATCATTAACTCCGCCAATTGGCTGAATATCACCTTTTTGATTTACTGAGCCAGTAATTGCAAATGATTGCTTTATTGGAATTTCCGTCATTGCCGAAAGTAAAGCAACAATTTCAGTAATAGAAGCGCTATCGCCATCAATCATTCCATAACCTTGTTCAAAAACAAGACTTGCATTGAACGAAAGTGGAATATTTTTTCCAAATTTTTCTTTTAAGTATCCAGTTATTACAAGCACACCTTTATTGTGAGTGCTTCCACTTAGACCAGCTTCCCTTTCAACATTTAGAATTGTACCATTACCGATTGCAACAGTTGCCGTAATTCGTGTTGGTTTGCCAAAAGAATATCTATCTCCACCATAAACAGCCAGACCATTAATTTGTCCAACTCGGCTTCCAGTGGTATCAATCATCATTGTTCCATCATCGAACATTTCATTTACTTTTGATTCGTATAATCCGTGTCGCTCTCTAGCCGAATTATAAGCTTGCAACACATGATATTCATTTACAATTTTTGATTTAACATCAGAAGCCCAAAAATCGGCTTCGCGAGCAATATCAAGAATATAAGAAAATCGAGTGGTTAATTTATTTTGTGAATCAACATAACGTGCTGCATATTCCAGAATTTTTGCAATTGCCGCTGAATTAAATTCTTTTAATTTTTCATCTTGAATTAAATTTTTTAGAACTTGAATATACTTTGCAACTCCGATTTCAGTTCGTTTCATTTCCGAATCAAATTCAGCTTTAATTTTGAATATTTTATTAAAATCATCCTCGTAATTTGAGAGAATTGAGTAAATATAACTTGTTCCAATCATTATAATTTTAGTATCAATTTTAATTGGTTCTGGTTTTAATGAACTTGGAGCCGAATTAAATGAACTATATTTATCCTGAATTTCTAAAATTCCATAATAAAGTGCTCGTTTTAGAGTTTTCCAAACGCCTGGCTCAGAATAAGCATCGGTTGCGTGTAAAATTAAATATCCACCATTTGCTCGTAAAAGAGAACCAGCTTTAATTCCAGTAAAATCAGTGAACCATCCACCTTCTCCATCGGTATATTTTTCAATGCCTCCAAAAAGATTTTGGAAAGTGGGCGATGTTTCAATAATTACTGGACATCCTTTTTGAATTGAATTATCAAGAATTATATTAACCTCATAATTTCGCAGATAATCATATTCGGCTTCTTCTTCACTTTGTCCGCTACCTATTTGGTCTTTTTTGAAATATGACAAATTATTAATTATATCATTTTCCACCATTTTTAAGTATTTGCTCATTCCAGTTACAGAATACTTTAATTTTAGCTCACCTAAAGTTAACTGAACAATATTTACAGCTGTTTCTTTTTCTAATTTTTCAACATCATCTTGCAACTGATTGTTAAGTTTATAAATTTCTTTGAAAATTCGATTAAACTCGCCCTGATAATTTTGATAATTTTTGAAGATAGTTTCGGCTTTGCTTTTAGTTAAAATTTTATCCTTAATTAACTCATTTAATGCAAGTGGCGAATAAACTTTTTCGTCAATAACAGCTAAAATTTCAAATCGGAAAGCTTCGCCATCTTTAACTTTTCCAATTGTTAAATTGTTTTTCTCTAATTTTTCTTCAAACGGTTTTAGAAGTTCATCTTTATCACTACTAAATTTTGAAAATATTTTTTGCTTATTTGTGGTAAAAGGTTCAGCCTCTAACGATTTGGCAATGTTTTCTTTTATAAACAAAATGCTTCTCAGCATATCTTTTTTGAATTTACTTGCAAATCCAGCTTTAAATTTTAATAATTTTGGTCTATCACTATCCTCAAAATTATAAACGTAAGCATAGTCAAACATGGCTTTACAATCGGGTTGAAGCGGTTCTAATATTTTTTTTACAGTTGTAGTTTTTCCCGTTCCAGATAAGCCGGTAATAAAAATATTATAGCCTGGTTTGCGAATTTCAACTCCCAATCGAAGTGCTTTTAATGCTCGTTCCTGTCCAATAATTGAGTGAACTGTTTCTTGCTCACTGTCAAGTTTTGGGTCAGCAAGTTTTGGATTAAAAAAGTACTTTAATTCCTCAAAACTCAATTTTTTGCTAATTTCTGGTTTCAAAAATGCCATTTACAAATTCCTTATTTAGAAATAACTAATACCAAAAAATAGTACAATTTGCTCTTTATTAAAACTTGGAAATGGATTTATTTTTTATCTTTACTAAGTTCAGTATCTTTTGAAAGTTATTCCCAATTTTTGTTGAGGAATTCCTTGTCTATTTTAAATAAATTAGACATTTTAAGCAATTTTAGCAGAATATGGCATATTCGGTATTAAATGAAAAATATATTATTAGATAAATTTATAACACTTAATTCAATTGTTGAATTAAAAAAAGAAATACAAACCAAGCCACTTTTACGAATTTCCAAACTTGCTGGTTCTTCAAAATCTTTGCTTTTAGCAACAATTTTGGAAAAAGAGCCAAAAATTGTAATTCTTTTATCCGATAGAATTGAAGTTGACGAGCTAAAAGTTGAACTTTCAATTTTGGGTTTGGGAAAAAAGATTATTGAAATTGATGATTTTTCAAGCGATGGATTGCAAGAAAAAATTACGAATTTAAGTCAAAAAAAAGAATTTATACTAATTTCCACTTACCGATTATTGCAATCACGCTTGCCTAAAAAAAATTCGTTAGAAAAAAGCACAAATGTTATTTCTTTAAGTAGCAATTTGGATTATGATGGATTAATTGAATATCTCGATATGCTAAACTATTCGCGGGATAAGTTTGTGGCAAATCCTGGAGAATTTTCAGTTAGAGGTTCAATAATCGATTTTTGGTCATTTAGCGAAAAACATCCTTGCAGAATTGAATTTGATGGCGATTTTCTTGAATCGATTAGATATTTTGACTATGAAAGTCAGCGTTCTTCAAACAAAACAGATGTTGTTACTCTTGCACCACAAATTATTTCAAATAATGAAACTGAAACAACTGATATTTTTGAGTATTTAAATGAGGCTTTAATTTTTGCCTCGCAGTTTAATTTGGATTCATTATTTACTTCAAAAAAGAAGGAAACTTCGAACATTGCAGAAATTATTGAAGAAACAGAAATTGATGATGAACTGAAACAAGATATTTTTGTAAATGATGTTGTTATTGAAGAAACCGAAATTCCATCCGATGTAAATGACGTGGATAATTTAACTTTTTCGCTAAAGGAGCTTTATTCCAAAAATGTTAAGTGGGTTATTGAGCAAGAAATTGGTGACGAAGGTCGTTATAATATTCCAATTTTGGAAGTACCTGTAATAAATTCCAATTTTGACTTGCTTTTCAACTTGTTTACGGAATATGCCAAAAAGGATTTTCAAATAATAATTGCAACAGAAAACGAGTTTCAAAGTAAACGACTTTTGGATTTGCTTTTCGATTTTCAAAATGAAATTACACATTTAATAGAAAGCGGAATAATTAAAACCATTGAGTTGCCAATTAAATCTGGATTTATACTCAAAAATGACAAATTGCTTGTTTTAACTGATTATCAATTATTTAATAAGCCTTACCGAACAAAAGTTGCACAAAAATCGAGTTATAAAAAATCGAAAGTAAAAGATTTTGCTTCAATTAAAAAAGGTGATTTTGTAGTTCACGAAAAATTTGGAATTGGAAAATATATTGGACTTGAAACAATTAAAATTGGATTAATTGAGCAAGAATCGATAAAATTAGTTTATGCAAATAATGATATTGTTTACGTAAATCTCAATTATCTTTCGCTTATAAAAAGATTTTCTTCCAACGAAGATGCTCAACCACGACTTTCTACACTTGGAAGCAACGAGTGGAAAAACACCAAAAAGAAAGTTAAAAGCAAAATAATTGAAGCGGCGCGTGAGTTAATTATACTTTATGCCAAACGTAAAGCAACTCCAGGTTTTCAATATAGCCCAGATACAATTTTCCAAAAAGAACTTGAAGCTTCGTTTTTGTACGAAGATACTCCCGACCAAGCTACGGTTTCGGAACAAGTAAAGATTGATATGGAAAGCGAAAATCCGATGGATAGATTAGTTTGTGGCGATGTTGGATTTGGTAAAACAGAAATAGCTGTCCGTGCGGCTTTTAAAGCGGTTAATGATAGCAAACAAGTTGGAATTCTTGTTCCAACAACAATTCTTGCAGAACAACATTTTAACACTTTTAAAGATAGATTAAATCAATTTCCCGTAAAAGTTGCAGTTCTTTCGCGTTTCGTTTCAACAACAGTTCAAAAAGAAATATTGCTTCAATTGGCAAAAGGTGAAATTGATATTGTAATTGGAACTCATCGTTTGCTTTCAAAAGACGTTAAGTTTAAAGATTTAGGATTGTTAATTATTGACGAAGAACATCGTTTTGGCGTAATGGCTAAAGAAAAATTGCGTTCTTTGCGTGCAAATGTTGATACGCTTACACTTACAGCAACTCCAATTCCCAGAACGCTCAATTTGTCGCTACTTGGGGCACGCGATTTATCAATAATTTCAACTCCACCATTAAATAGACAGCCAATTTATACTTCCGTTCAGAAATTTGACATTGTTAAAATACGCGAATATGTTAGAAAAGAGATTGATAGAGGTGGACAAATATATTTTATTCACGACCGAGTTCAATCTATTGAAAAAATTGCTGCTTATGTTAAACATCATATTCCAGAATTAAAAATTGTAATTGCTCATGGACAAATGAAACCGGCTCAGTTGGAAAAAGTAATTTATGATTTCATGAACAATGAATATCACATGCTTATTGCAACAAAAATTATTGAATCTGGAATTGATATTCCAAATGTGAATACAATTATTATAAATCGTGCAGATAGATTTGGACTTGCAGAACTGCATCAACTTCGTGGCAGAGTTGGACGTTCCAACAGACAAGCTTACGCTTATCCGCTAGTGCCTTCGTTGCAAACTATTTCTAAAAAAGCTGTTAGGCGTTTGCAAGCAATTGAGGAATATACCGATTTGGGTGGAGGATTTAATCTTTCAATGCGCGATTTGGAAATTCGTGGTGCTGGAAATCTTCTTGGAACTGAACAAAGTGGAACAATTGATACTGTTGGATTTGATATGTATGTAAAGCTTTTGGATGAAGCGGTTAATGAACTAAAACAAGGCGAATTCAAAAATGAGTTTAAGGATTTGCCTAAATCGTTCGAACGTTCTGAACCGACTATCGACACTTATTTTGAACTTGGAATTCCAAAACCATATATGCCTGACCAATCCGATAGATTAAGTTATTACACTGCAATGTTTTCCATTGTAAAAATTGAAGAAATTGATGAAATAAAAGAAGATTTAATTGATAGATTTGGAAAAATTCCACTAATTATTGAACGTTTAATATTGGCTGCAATTTTGCGATTTTATGCTTCAATAACTTTAATGGAACGCGTTGTTGTGCTTCGCGATAAAATTTCAATAATTCTTCCAAAAGCGGAAAGAGAGGAATTTTACCAAAATCAATTTCAAAATTTTATGCAATTAATTGTTGTAAAATATTCGAAACAAATTCACTTTACTCAATCGGATAAAGTGATGAAGATTGAAATGAAAAACACATTTCGTAATCCAGAAGAAACCCTTAAAAATATAATCGATTTACTTAGAGAAATAAAAGCAAAAGTTTTTAATTAGCCTTCAATCAGTTTTTCGGATATATTAGGAACTGCAATTGTAAAAGTAGTTCCTTTACCTTTTTCACTTTCAACAGAAATTTCTGCCGAAATAACATCGCAATAATTTTTTACCAATGCCATTCCCAAACCATTTCCATCATAAGAGCGAGTATAACCTTGCTCTTCTTGCGTAAATGAGTTAAATAATTTTGGCAAAAATTGCTCACTCATTCCAATTCCAGTATCTTGAACCTTTACAATTAGTTTGTAATCAGCCGATTTTTCAGCAATTATTGCAATATTGCCTTTATCTGTATATTTTATTGCATTATCGACCAAATTGCTAATTATTTGCACAAGCGCATATTCGTCAGTGGATAAATTACATTCCTCAAACTTCATTTGCAGTTTTAGTTCAAGTCCCTTTTTATTTGCTGGTTGAAGATACTCTTTCTTAACTCTCATTAACAACTCAACAAGGTTAACATTTGTAATGGATAAATTATACGAGCCCAATTGAAGGTCAGTCATATTTAGAATTAAATCGACTGTTCTTATTATTCTTGCACTCGCTGAACCAATGCTTTGGAAGCTCGTATCCAAATCCTCTGATATTTTTTCACCCATTTCATCTTTAATAAATCCAATAAAACTCATAATTACGTTTAATGGACTTCTAATTTCGTGCGACATTTGAGCCAAAAATTCCGTTTTAATCTTTTCTGAAACTTCGGCTTGTTCCTTCGATTTTATTAGCTCTTCAATCATTTTTTTCTTTTCGCTAATATCTTCTTTTATGGCTACAAAGTGAGTAATTAATCCATTTTCGTTTTGAATTGGCGTAATAATTGCATTTTCCCAATACAAATCACCATTTTTTTTCTTATTAAGAATCTCGCCACGCCAATCTTTACCAGATAAAATTGTATCCCACAAATTTTTATAAAATTCTGATTGATGATTCCCAGATTTCAATATTCTTGGATTTTTCCCAAATATTTCTTCAAAAGTATATTGAGTCACTTTTTCGAACATTGGATTTACATATTCAATTTCGCCGTCAATATTGGTAATAATAATACTTATTGGACTTTGGATAATTGCTCGCGAAAGTTTTAAAGTATCTTCCTTTGCTTTATTTCTTTCTAAATAGAGGCTTAATTGGTTACCAATAACTTCAAATACATCAATTCCTATTTTATTAAAAGCTTTAACATCGTTATAGTTTTGAACTACCATAACACCTATAACTTTGTTACGAATTTTGAGTGGAACACCAACCCAAATTTCTGGAAGTGTTCCAACTTGAACTACTTCACCTTTCTTTATTAAATCATAAATATCATTTTTAGTAAGTATTTGTTTCTTTTTGGAATTTATTAAATATCCAGAAATTGATTTTTCAGCCAACCAAGTTTCAATATTATCCTTTTCATCCTTTTCAATTTGGGAAGTTAAATATCCACTATTTTCATCATAAAAAGCGATATAGAAATTAGTTGTATCCAAAATTTTGTTAAGTTCCATTCTCAAAATTGCAAACAAACTTTCAACGCTTGCTACATTAACAATTGCGTTTGCTGTATTAAAATGTATTTCTTGAATAAGTTGATTTTGTTTTTCTTGAGTAATATCCTTTACAGAGCCAATAATTCCTATTAATTCATTCTTTTTATAATCCCAAATAGGAGAACATGTGTTTTTTACCCAAACTATATCACCATTTTTATTGTATGTTCTAACTTCAACAATTGCTTTTTTGTTTAATTTAATTCTATTCAGACCTTTTTCATCTATTTCGAAATCATCTTTATGCAACAATGCATTCCAACCACCAACTGCTTTATATTCCTCCAAAGTGTAGCCAGTAATTTTTTTGAACGACCCAGCAACCCAAGTAATGTTTATAACGTTTGAAGCATCTTTTCTTGATTCAAACAAATAATCGGATGTAATGCTTGAAATCAATTTATACTTTTCTTCTCTTTCCTTAAGTTCCAATAAGGCTTCTTTTTCTTTTGTTATATTTTTAACAGCCCCATTTATTCCAATTAATCTATTTTTTTGAGTATCCCAAACTGGAGAACCAAAAGACTCGACCCAAACAATTCTTCCACTTTTGTGAATTGTTCTAACCTCTATCATTACTTTTTCATTATTAGCTATCTTTTTGAATGCTTCTGCATCTTTTTCCAAATCATCGGGATGCAAAATTGCACGCCAGCCACCAATATTTTTATATTCTTCAAATGTATAGCCGGTCATTTCCTTAAACGAGCCGCCAGTCCATATTGGATAGCTTTTTCCATTTTCATCAATATCAACTGAATACAAATAATCAGAAGTTGTATTTGAAATAATTTTATATCTTTCTTCGCTTTCACGAAGCAATTTTTCGGCTTTTTTACTTTCGGTTACATCTCTCGCAGAGCCAACAACTCCGATAAGTTTACCTTCATTATTAAATAATGGCGCTTTATGAACATCCAAGAAGAGGAATTTACCTTTAACATTCCCATATTCATCAAATTGCATTTGCTTCATTTCTTTAAGAGTAATTTCATCAGAATTAAGACATAATTCCCCAAAAGTATGATAATTTGGATCTTCTGGGTGCATATTTCTTTGTCTTAAAGCAAAGAAAACATCATTTTTACCAATTGGTTCAGAAGTATCTTTGGCAATGAGAAGATTATCACAAATTGCTTGGTTGGCAAAAATATAACGACCTTCTAAATCCTTTGCCCAAACCATATCGGACATAGTATCGCTCATTAAACGTTGCAAAGTAAACAAATCATGATATTTTTCTTCACTTTCTTTTAATTTGTTCTCAGCAATTTTTCTTTCAGTAATATCACGTCCAACGACAACCAAACCTTTTCGTTCGCCAATTCCTTCAATAAAAGTAGGAACTTTAATTATATCAAAAATTTTAGAAGAACCATCTGGCATCGGAATAGCTTCTTCACCTCTGCTCGCAACACCTTTTCTCCAAGCTATTTCGTCAGAATCCTCACAACCTAAAAAAGCTTCTCTATAAAATTCTGAGTATTCTGCTAATTCTGAATCCTTTTTCCCTCTATAATCAACGCTTGCGAGACAAAACAAATTTAAATCAAAATCGTTTGCTTCCAACCAACGTCCCTCGCCATCTTTAAAGCAAACAATATCTGGCATAGCGTTTATCAATGTTCTTAATCTTTCTTCACTTTCTTTTAATTTGTTTTCAGCAATCTTTCTTTCGGTAATATCTTCCATTATTGTGTAAACTTTTTCAACTACACCATTTTCATTTGCAAGTGGAATAATATAACTTGAAAGGATTGTTTCTTTACCCCATTTGGATTTATATGGAATGTCTAAAGTTAAAATTTGGTTATTATCTGCACATTGTTTGAATATTTTTGCATAACCGTTATCTACCAATGGTGGAAATGTGAGAACATTTATTTGTTTTGTTGCTTCAAGGGATGGCGAGCCTAATATTTTTAATAACGCATTATTTACGTCAATGATTGTTCCATCAGGTTTTGCAATATAAGTTCCAAGTGGTGAATTTTCGAAAATAAGCCTAAAATTCTTTTCACTCTCTTTTAGTGCTTTTTCAGCAATTTTTCTATCCGTAATATCCCGTGTAACTCCGTGCAAACCCACTAATGAATTATGTTTATCAAAATACGGAGTTATTAGTAATTCACCAGTTTTTACAGAACCATTTTTGCATTTATAGTCCAATTCAATTCTTTTTGAATAATCACTATCAATTGTTTTATTGCTATATTTTAATAATTCCTCATTGAATAATCTTTGTGCAAAATCTGCCGATTCCTTTGTAAATCTATCTGCAATAGTTTGTTGTAAATATTCGTTTGGTGAAAATCCAGTGAACTGTTCAATCGATTTTGTTACAAACAAACTTTTTCCATGCAAATCGATTAACCAAACCACATCAGTAGCTTTTTCGGCAATAATTTTGTATCTGGCTTCACTTTCCTTTAGGGCTTCTTCGGAGTCTTTTCTTTCCGTAATATCTCTTACAATATTTGATGCTTTTATAAATTTTCCATTACTATCATATTGGAAATGTGTTAATAACTCAACCCAATTGTATTTATTATGCTTGAAATTAACTCTTAATTCACTTGTTTTGTATGCAATTTTATCTGCTAAACTTTTCTTGAACTCACTAACAATTCTTTCACGGTCTTGTGAATCAGCAATAGAAAATGAAATTTTTCCAACCAATTCTTTTTCGCTAAATCCAGAAATAATTCTAAACTCGGGATTTGTATGAATAATTACACCACGTTTATCGGCTTCGTAATATGCTTGTTTTAAGTTAATTACTATCTGCCTATATCTTTCTTCACTTTCACGAAGGCTTCTCTCGGAAATTTTTCTTTCTGTAATATCTCTAATAAACGATTGATATGACCCATCTTCCATTCTTTTCGAGTTCATTTCAATTGTTTTTACTTTGCCACTTTTTGTAATTATTTCACGTTCAGTTTGAATTGTTTTTCCGCTTATGAGAAGGTCATATCTGAGAGGTCTTTTTTCCAGAACTTTATTATCAAATAAATCCCTCATATTCATATTCAAAAGTTCGTTTCGGCTAAATTCGGTTAATTCACATGCGGCATTATTACATTCAATAAAATTTCCATGCTCATCACCTTGAAAGAAAGGATCGGGTGCAAATTGAATCAAGTTTTTTAATTTTTCTTCACTTTCTTTTATTTTGTTTTCAGAATTGATTTTTTCAGTTATATCTTGCCCAATTGCAATAACTATTTCCTTGTCTGAAAAAATTGCGCGAAAAAGTCTAACTATTTTAGGAAATATTTCCCCATTCTTTCTTAAACCCCAAAATTCAAATTCTTGATTTTTACCTTCAAATGCTTCGCCCAAATATTGCATTATTTTATCTAAATCATTTTTGTTTGGTGCGCTAACAAAAGCTGGAGTCTTGCCAACAAGTTGCTCTTTAGTATAGCCATACATTTTCAAAGCACCATCGTTTACTTCAACAAAAGTGCCACTTTTATCTAAAATGTATATTGCATCCGAAACCGCATCGAAAATTCCTTTATAATTTTCTTCGCTTGCAACTTCAGGTTTATTAGAGAATATATCATCATTTTGGATAGTCGTGAGAAGACTTATAATTTCTTGTTGATTAACATCGCCATCCGACATTTTTCGTAAAACATCAGATATTCTATCTTTTATTAAATTTGTGAATCTTTCACTATTTTCCATTATATACTCAAAAACAACATATTAAAATAATAAGTGCAGGCAACTGATTGCATATTATCGAAAAAAAACAAGAAAATTTTAATGCATAATTAAATTTCAAAATTGAGTTTGAAATTAGTTTTTCTTTAGCATAAAATCAAGAAAAGTTATTAGAAATAGACTATAAACCTAAGAATCCGCAATGTTTTTCACTTTTTTGCATAATCTATTTCGCTAAAATCATCTTCTTTGCCGCAACAAAATTTCCACTTATTATTTTATATATATAAACTCCACTTGATAAATTTTTTGTGTTAAATTCTACTGAGTGATTTCCTATTTCCATTTCAGAATTTAATAATTCTGCAACTTGCTGACCTAAAGTATTATAAACAATTAGTTTCACTTTTCCAGCTTTTGGCAATGAAAAATTTATAATTGTGCTTGGATTAAACGGATTTGGGAAATTTTGCGAAAGCACATATTCCGAAGGAATTGATGTAACATTTTCTTTGATTGAAGTTATAACAAAATCAAATTCGTAAAACTCAGAGAAATCGATATTTGCATCACTATTTCCAATTGGTAATTGCGACAACAAAATTCCGTTATCATTTGTATTATATTTTCCAACCGCCAAATAAATTTTTGCTGGAAATTTCCCAAATTCTTCAATCAAATTGATTTTGCCTTCAATATCAGCTCCAGCTTTTAATTCAGTACTTCCATTTTGGTCATTCCAAGAAGCATAATTATTTGTACTTTCGTTAGCAATAAATGCATCCCAAGTTGCAACTTTTCCACTTTTTCCCCAAGGTGAGTTATTAGTTGTACTTGCCGAATCAGCAACAAAAATAAAAATATCACCATTTTGATTTGGGGCAGATTCTGTAGAAATATATAATGAACTCGAATCCCAATCAACATATAAGTTCATTTCGTTATTGGAAGTTAATAATTTTGCAGAACTATCTCGCTTTCCATCCATTATCCAATTTTTTGACTCACCGCCTTCATTTGTAGAATCACCAAAAACAATTTTATAATCCTGTCCATTATTATTATCCCAAGTGTTATCGTTATAATGTATTACGAAAGCAAGGCTGTTAATCAACTGTGCTTCATTATTAAATGGACCCATTTTAATTTTTATTGTATTGTTTGTATCTGGTTCTGAAAAAGGAGATTCAACGGCTGGTCCAGAACCATAAATTGCAGATCCAGCTGTCCAATAAACTTGATTTGGAGTAACCCAATTGCTTCCAACATTATTTACTCCCCAATGTAATTTTGCACCACCAGAAACGTTAGTAATTGAAATTTCAATTTCATCATCTCGGGTTGGATTTTCTGGAATCCAAGTCAAATTTACACTTCCTGTACCACCGCCATTATTTTCACCAATAAATACGTGCGAAATAGATGATTTTGCTATGTTTCCTTTTTTGTCAATTGCTTCTATGTAGTAATCAATTAGCTTCTCTTTTAATCCAGTAATTACAGAAGAATATTCGTCTGCTTTAAATAAAGGTTGAATGTTCGTTTCTGGAGTAATTGAATTTACATTCATAGGCAATTCCATCCAACTTTCAACATCAGTTCCACCTGAATATTTTTCGTTATCAGTTGTTGATAGCGAGTTGCTTCCGTCCAAATCTATTCTATATTTTAACTTAACCGATTCTAATCCGCTTAAATCATAAACATAAGTCCAAATTGTTAAATCGCTTTTTTGCGTAATTCCCCATTCAGTTCCACCAGGATTATATGGCTCGCGTTGTGGTTGAAATATTGTTGGAGGCGTTAAATCGTTTGTTCCTTCAATTGCGTTTTGGGCAAAAGGAATTGCAAGATTTGTAGCTCGAGTTGGATGTGCATCCCAAATTCCATCAATTGAAAAATCCCAATACCAATAATCACTTGCTTCACTATTCAAAAAATATTTCCAAGCATTTTCCGTATTTGCACTGTTTGGAGAATTATCTTCAGCAGTTTGCACATAATTTTTTGCCGCTGTAACAACACCCCAACTATTTCTATCGGGACTGTAATTTTCCGAATTAGGGTCACCAATCCATTTTTTAAATTCAGGATCGCCATTATCAGCACCACTCCAACTTCCATTTTCAATGTGAATTACATCATCATCTGCTGGAGGAAATAGCTCTAAATAATCTTGAATTGTAGTGCAAACAAATCTATCCGATTTTGAAACAATCCAATCAACAAAAGCTTGAAAATTGCTTCCATAATATGAATCAGTTCCACCGCCATAATTATCACCATCGTGGTGCAACACAATAAGAATTGGATGGTTTTCATCATTATTATAACTTTCCAATTGACTCATAACTGATTCATATTGCAAAGCACCAAATCCACCACGTCCATCTTCGTTGCCCATATATCTTTCTGTTGGAACAGCAATAATTTTAGATTTTTGTCCGGTTTCGGGATTTACATATTCAACAAAGTGCGGTTGATGTCCCCATTTTGCAGAAATTTTTGTAGGTGCCCACAAATCTTGTAATTGAACCCAATCGTTTGGATTTGGGTTCAAAATATCAGCAGGATTCTGTTCATATAAATTTCCAGAAGTAGAAAAAGGATATCCTTCGCAAGTTCTATCAAAATGAATATTATCGACTAAAACCCATTCGAGTCCTTCATCAACAAGTGCTTGAATCATTCTATTTGTAAAAGCATTTTCAGGAGGGAAAATGCCTTTTGAATAATTTCCAGAAAAATTGGCCCTCAATATATTTTTGTGTTCTTGAATTTGCTTTCGAACATCTGTGTAATCAATAAGTCCCATTAAAGGATGATGATAACCAAATCCCACCATATCCATTCTTGGATTTCCTAACGAAGTTGATTTAGTTTTGATGTTATTCCAGTTTGATTTCCAATTTAAGAAATTACCATTTCCACTTGCTTCGAGATAATTAAGGTTTTCAATCAATGAACCCGAAAAGCTTACCTGAGCACCAAAATGAGTTAAATTTTTTGCAATTCCCTTTTCAACAGCATTTTTGGGCCAACTTGTATATGGTCCGGTTCGGGAATTATGAATATCGAAAACTGAATATGGATAACGATTATTACTATTGGTTTGAATTATTGACTCATAAGGCCAATAAATTGGTTGGTGCATGTGCCATAAAAAGGCAATATAGATAGGTGGATTAGCTTTCGTTTCATTTGGCTTGTTTTGCCCAAAAATTGAGACCGTTAAAAAAAGGTATAAAATTATTTTCTTCATATTTCTATCAGTTTATTTAAAATTTAAGTTTAAATATTATTTAGAATTACTAATTGTGTTTCGCAAATTCCGAAATAATTACAGCAGCGGCAGTTGCCACGTTTAGCGATTCAGCATTTCCATATTTTGGAATTGTAATTACAGAGTTTGAAATTTCTCGCAATTTTTGAGTTGGACCATTTGCTTCGTTACTAAAAACCAAAACTGATGATTCATTTTTTGAGAAGGTATAAACATTACTTCCATCCATATCCGCACAAATAATGGTTTTCCCAGATTTTTGAAGCATTTTAAGTGTTCCATAAATATTTTCAGTAATGTAAATATTAACATGAAAAAGTGAACCCATTGTTGAACGAATAACTTTGGGATTATATATATCCACCGAATTGCTACTAATAATAATATCTTTAATTCCAAACCAATCGCAAGTTCTTATTATTGTTCCAACATTACCTGGATCTGAAACATTTTCTAAAGCAACAACAATTCCATCTCGCTTTTCTTCAATATAGCGTTGTAGCGGAATTTCCACAATTGCCAAAATTCCTTGTGGAGTTTGAGTATCGGCAATTATTGAGAACTCACTATCGGTGATTGTTTGCACAATTGTGCTGTGTTTATATTTTGAAAGTATATCAGTTTGTGTTTTGGCAAAGGTTTCGGAAACGAGAATAATTTCACAATTAAAAGTGCTATTTAACGCTTCATCAACAAGTTTAATTCCTTCAACTATAAAACGTTGCTCCAATTTTCGATATTTAGCCTTATTGAGTGAGGAATAATATTTTAATTCCCGTTTGGTAAGCATTAATTATTGCTCTCCAATTCTTTTTTTTCATTGTTTCGCGAGTTTGACAAAATTTTAATAATTGGTTCAGCTTCGTCAATAATTGTTTCTTCTTCAATTCGTTCAAGTTCTTTTTTATACGTTTCTACTTTTGCGTGAAATGTTTTTTCCATTGTTATTAGTTGTGCAATTTTGGTTGAATGGTCTTCTTTTTCCATTTCTGATTTTGCAATATCTTCTTTCAATTTCTGCATTCCAAATTCTAAATCGCTAATGTTTTCAGAAAGTTCGTGAATTGTTTCTTCTTTTTGAGTAATTTCTTGATTCAACAATTCACTCTTTTGCTGAAATTCTGCATACGATTTGCTGCTTTCATTCAAAATATTTGATAGTTCGTAACTAATGTTTTCTCGTTTATGCACCAAATCTTTAATTTCGGAATTGTATTTTTCAATTGTTAGTTTAGCTTCACTCGCCTTTTCTTTTAGAACAATTAGCTTTTCACTAACTTGATTTTTCTCAATTTGTAAATCCCGCAACATATTTTCAACCGAATCTTTTTCCTTTCGGAGCATTCTAACCATTCCAGTATATTCGGCAAGTTGAGTATTTCTTTCCAAAAATATCTGTTCTTTTTTGTTGAAATCGCGGTCTTTGTCAATAATTAGTTGCTTTATCGAGTTCAATTTAATTTTTGCTTCGTTAATCTCTTCTGCAAAGACTTTTGTTGCGTCAGCAAAATGGCTTTCCATTTTTAGAATATTTTCTTCTATTTTAAATTTTCTTTCTTCACAATTAGTAATCTCATTTTTCGCTTCGTTAATTTGCTCATCAAAACTGCTTACTTCTTCTCTTTTTCTAATAAGCTCACGTTCAATTTCTTCCGAAATTATTTTTTTATTTTCAATACTTGATTCAATTTCTCTTTTTTGTTGAATTAGCAACTCATTTTCATTACCAATTTCTATCAAACGCTCATTTCTGCTAACAATTTCAAAATTTACGCTAGCAAGTTCACTTCTTTTTTTGGATATTTCATCAACAAATTCATTTTTCTTAACTTCATATTCTCTAAAAATCTTTTCTTTGGAATTAAGTTCACTAATCAATTCCGCAATATTCGTTTGCATATTGCGTCGTATGCTTTCGTCATTTTTGAATTGCTCTAAAATGGATTTATGTTCCAATTTAGTTGTTTCAAGTTTGGAAGAAACATTTTCTAACTCATTTATTAAAACATCGCGTTTTTCCACTAAAATAGAAAGAGATTGCGAGATTGTATCAGATTCAATTTCAGCTTTTACTTTAATATTTTCTTTTTCCAATACAATTTTTTCAAACTCTTCAATTTGAAGTTTATTTTTGGCAATATTTTCGACTAAATCATTTTCTGTTTTAATCAAATTTTCAACTTTTGATTCGCCACGAAGAATTTCTTCTGACAAACGATTGGCATTATTGTTCAAAATGTTCAGTTTTTCTTCTATTCCAAATAGCTCGCTCTTTTCTTCCTCAATAGTTGTGGATAAAAAGTTAACTTCATTTTCGCTTTTTTCTTTAATCGCCAACAAAGATTCATTAGTTTCACCAATTATTTTAACACTTTCATTCAAATCAATTTGTTGTTGAGTTAATTCCTCAATTTTCTTATTTAACTCAAAAACGGCTTTCGATTTTGCAACTTTTTCATCAGTTGAATTTTGCAAAAAATCTATAATTCGCTGTTCCTCTTTTGATAATTCAGAAAGTTTTTCAGTCTTTTCGGCAATTCTTTTCTCTAATGTATCAAAACCATCTTGTTTGATAAGCATTTGGTGAACTGTGTTCCGAAGTTCTTCATTTTCGTCTTTTAATCGTGCTATTTCGGAAGCTTCTTTTGGATTAAAGAGTTTCATTTTGGCAACTCAAATTGTTAGTTACAAATTCATTGTTTAACAGCAAAGATAATTAAAAAGTATTAAAATTTTTTGAAGAAATATTATCAAAACTATTTAATAATGATAAAAAGGTTCGATAATAGGATTGCTGAAAATAGAATGTAAAAAGTAAATTACGTATTCCCAAATTGATTTACGATGTTACATTAAAATAAACAAAAGTAAAATTAAAAATGGAGAAAAAAAATGTTAAAAAAAGCTATTATCTCGATTGTACTTTCAATTCTTTTACTTAGTACAAGTACTTTTGCACAAGTTAAAGTTGGAATTTTGCCTCGATTGGCACCTTCTGAACTTACAAAAATGTTTAATCCATTAAAAGAGTATATTGAAACAGAAACTGGACAGAAAATCGAACTGATTATTCCTAAGGATTTTGATACTTTTACACAAATGTTAAATAGTGGAAAATTTGATTATGCGTTCTCAAATCCTAATGTGTATGTTCAAGCGAAAAAGAAGAATGGTAAAAATGTTGAACCCTTAGTAATTGCAATTGAAACAGGAACAGGTAAAACATTTACTGGCTGTTTTTTGGTTAAAAAAGGTAGCTCAATTAAAAATGTTGCAGATTTTAAAGGGAAAAAGATGATTTTTGTTGATGAAAAATCTGCGGGTGGTTACATTTCACAAGTTGCAACAATGGTAAAAAGTGGATTAACAAAAAAAGACATTAATTTACTCCCTTTTGCATTAAAACATACAAATGTTGCATTGGCTGTTCAAAATGGAGTTGTTGATGTTGGTGGAATTCGTACTGCAGATTTCGAAAAAATAAAAAAGCAAGTTTCCATTCCAGATGTTGTTGTATTATCAGAAAGTGAACAAATACCAAATTGGCCATTTTATAAATTGGCAACAGCAAAACCTGAAATTACTGAGAAAATAAAAGTTGCTTTATTAAAATTAGTACCTAAAAGTGCTAATTCATCAAAAATATTAAAAGATGCAAAACTTGATGGATTTGTTCCGTCTTCCGATTCAGACTTTGATGCTATGAGAAGGGTTGCAGAGGCTCTTAACAAATTTTAGTGATATTTTATTCTAATATGGAGCATTTATGGCGCAGAATAGTTTGACAAATAAAATCAAGTTAAAATTTACACGTTCCATATCCTTGAAATTTATTGCTTCAATGATAGGAGTATTTTTTACAATTGCTATTGGAATTGTCATTGTTCTTCAGATAATCTTAAATAGTAATATTTCAGAAATTCAGAAAAGAAAAATAGACCGAATAGGTAAATTAGTTGCATCTGCTTCTCAGAGTGCAATTGTGAGTTATGATTTTGGTTTGTTAGAAAAATATGCTGAAGAAATTAGAAATGACGCTGAAATTGTTGATATAGCTTTTATTGATTCAGAAGGGAAAAGGTTAAATTCTCAGAAACACCCAGATTCGTTATATGCTGCGGAAAAAGAATTTGAGAAATCTAATATCGGAAGTTCTGAAAAGATGGAGATAGAATTTCCCATAATATCTGATGAAAAAGAAATAGCAAAACTTAAAATAATTTTTCACTCTCTTGAAACAGATAGAAGAATATCTTCTGTTGTTTGGGGAGTTTACACTCTTTTACTAATTGGAAGTCTCCTTTTATTGTTCATAAGTTGGTTGTTAAATAACAGACTTATAATTAAACCCCTTAAAAATATAGAATTGTTATCTGAAGAATTAATAAAGGGAAATGTGGAGTTAGCAATTGATACTGATAGAAATGACGAAATTGGTTCATTACAAAAGGTTTTTGGCGTAATAATTTCAGTTATCAAAAAACAAAGCCAAATAGTAGAAGAAATTTCTTCTGGAAACCTGGATGTTGATATTCCAATCCGTTCCGAAAAAGATATTCTTTCTTTGAGTCTTCAAAAAGTGACAAATAGTTTAAAATCACTTGTTGACGAATTAACAAAACTTACTGGTGAAGCGGTTAATGGAAATCTTAGATATAGAGGTAATACCGAGTATTTTGAAGGTGGTTACAAAAAAATAATTAGTGGTGTTAATGCTACATTGGATGCTATAATTCTACCTATTGAAGAAGGTTCACATATACTTTCTTTAATGGCACAAAAAGACTTTTCAATAAGAGTTGAATCAAGTTATCTTGGCGATCACAAAAAAATGATTGACAATATTAATGAAGTTTCAAATACGTTGAATGAAGCCTTTTCTGAATTAAATGTGGCTATTAATGAAACTTATAATGCAACAACTCAAATTTCTTCAAGCACAGAAGAAATGGCGGGTGGGGCGCAAGAACAAAGTGCACAAGCCTCTGAAGTTGCAGCAGCCGTTGAAGAAATGACAAATACAATTATTGAAACAACAAGAAATAGTAGTTTTGCCTCAGAAGCAAGTTTGGAAGCCGGAAAAAAAGCAAAAGAAGGTGGATTGGTTGTAAAAGAAACCATCGAAGGAATGAATAGAATTGCAGATGTCGTTCGCGATAGTGCTATGATTGTTCAAGAATTAGGCAAAAGCAGTAATCAAATTGGTGAAATAGTGCAGGTTATTAATGACATTGCTGATCAGACGAATCTACTTGCACTAAATGCGGCAATTGAAGCTGCAAGAGCTGGCGAACAAGGACGTGGATTTGCAATTGTTGCTGATGAAGTTAGAAAACTTGCAGAAAGAACCACAAAGGCGACAAACGAAATAGCCGATATGATTAAAAAAATCCAAAAAGATACTGAAGCCTCTGTAAAATCAATGCAAATAGGTACTATTGAAGTCGAAGCTGGTAAAAAACTAGCCGAAAAGGCTGGACATGCACTTAATGAGATAATTGATGGTTCAGAGCATGTGGTTGATATTATTACACAAGTAGCAACCGCAAGCCAACAACAATCACTTACTTCTGAACAAATTTCAAAATCCATTGAATCTATAAGCAATGTAACTGCTGAAAGTGCAAGCGGAATTCAGCAAATTGCAATTGCGTCTGAAGATTTAAATCGTTTAACTTCAAATCTTCAAGAATTTATAGTTCAATTTAAACTAAATAAAAATGGCAATACACAATTGAATCAAGTCAAAAAAAACAAGTATTTGAGATAACAGTTTATTAGAAAAATGCATTAGAGAATATTTCTAAAAATAAAGACCCGCTTATTTAGCGGGTTTTTTAATTATTTGAATAAACTTTTTAGCTTGTCTTTTATGTTTTCATGTTTCCCTTGATTATCGTTTTTCGAATTTGTTGCTTTTGAGACAAAAGAACCATCAACCCAATAACCTTTTCCGCTGTTATCTCCATTTATTTTTACAAAATATCTGTTTGGGTCGTTTATCTCTTTTATATCAAATTACTTAATAAGCATTATTTTTTTTATTTGTTTGAGATTCCCAAATTCTAATCGATAAAAGTAAACGCCTGATGATAGATTACTTGCATTAAATTCAACTTCATAATTTCCAGCGGATTGACTTTCATTTACCAAAGTTGCGATTTCCCTTCCAAGTATATCATAAACCATAAGTTTCACATTTGACATTTTACTTTTCACATTTGCTGGTATTGAATAATTTATAGTCGTACTTGGATTAAACGGATTTGGATAATTTTGGGATAATAAAAACTCGGTTGGAATATAATTTTCATTATTCGTTATATTATTTTGAATAAATGAAATAATTTTTTGAGTTGGTTCTTCGTTTATATTTGCAAGAGCAGTTACTTCTGTTAAATGAGTATATTCAAGAAAAAAATCATTTTCGAAATAAATCCCCTTTGAATCCAGCATATTTTGAAAAACGATAGACTGCTCATTAAATGAAGGAAGATCCAAACCACAATTAATTACATAAAACAAGGGAATTTGGTCAAATTCGTTTATATAGCTTATTGCTGAAGCTGAATCAAGTTGGTCATCATTATTAGTATACCCACCAGTATAAGTTTGAGCTAATACACTTCCATAGATTTCGGAATTCAAGGCTTTTAAATCATAAACTCCGCTCATTGACACTATACCTTTAATCATTGAGACGAGATTAACATAATTGGGATTTGTTCCGAATAAACTTACTAAATGTCCCCCGGCTGAATGCCCTATTACAAAAATATTATTAACATCACCACCATTATATATTATACTATCTTTAACCCAAAGAAATGCATCTGCTACATCTTCAATATTATCTGGGTACCATGCCGCTTTTTTTCTGTTAACTGAATCGATGCAATTTTCACGGTCGGGGCAAAATTCATCAGCCACATAAACAGAATCCGAAGTAAGACGATAATCAATTACAACAGTTAACCAACCTAATTCACCAGTAAATGATTTTGCCACAAAATCATACATTGAAGCATAACCATCAATCCATGCACCGCCATGAACAAAGAATATTACTGGTTGATTTTCTAAAAAAGAATCATCTTTATTTGCTCTATATATAGTCATATTTTTTATGTCAAAACTTTCAATTTCTTCATAAACATTTCCGACTCGTAAATCAGTAACAAGAAAAGGCTCGTTTCCATATTTAACATTTTTGGCATAAACATCAAATGTAGTATTTAATGAATCCCAAACTACCTTTTCACCCCATGCTTGTGAAAACACATTTGGTGTAAAAAAAAGAAGCGATAATGCGATAAATGCTATTTTATTCATAAATTATTCCTTTAGTAAATACAAAGCCTATGTTTCACATAACAACAAATGTTATTTAATGTATAGCAAGTTAAAAAAGAATTAGCCTCAAAAATTTTTACTTTTCTGATTTCTTTATTTTCTATTTAATCATAATCACTTTTTTGACTTCAACAAAGCTGCCACTAGTTAAACAGTAAAAATAAATTCCAGAACTTATGTTCTTAGCATTGAAATTTACTTCATAATTTCCAGCTTTTTGGTTTTCGTTAACCAAAGTTGCTATTTCATTTCCAAGTAAATCAAAAACTACAATTTTTACGTTTGCCAATGCACTTTTCATATTAACTGGAATCGAATATTTTATCACAGTACTTGGATTAAACGGATTTGGATAGTTTTGTGATAGTTTATATTCTGTTGGTAACGATTCATCATTTGCATCTGTTGTCCCAAATCCAGCTACTTTTACTGTTTCTGAGTAGTAAGTATAATTACCATCGGTATCTATTTGTTTTAATCTGTATTCTGCGGAGTCTGTTAAAGGTTTTTCATCAATAAAAGAATAATTTTTGGGCGAATAACTATTTCCGCTACCTTCCACAAAACCAATGTTTACCCATTCTTGATTCGTTGTAAGCAACACATCTAAAGATTTCCTTTCTACTTCAAAACCGTAATTGTTTACCTCTGTAGCCGTTTGCCAGTTTAGGACAACATTATTTAAAGTGGAGTTTGCTCTGAATGCAGTTAGTTCAACTGGAAGTGGATCAGCAATATTCATATATTCATAAGCTCCAATATCAATAGTCCCAATTGCTCCTGTTGACTTATTCAACTTTCTAGGAAAATCATATCCTCTAACATCTGATTCTTCTGTACAATAGCTATCATTTCCAGCATCAGTACAAGGTGAAATTCCCACTATTCTGAAATCTCCATTTTCTACATCTGCAAAAAGAGGATCTGATGTGATATTATTATTTGTAGCAACAAAAGTTCCAAGATTTCCCAATGCACTATAATTACTATAATTTAAAGTAACTATTCCAACAACAACATTAATATTTGAACTTCCTCCCCAAATTATTGAATTATTCACTAAAACATTATCATCCATATCTGCAGCAATTTCTAATTCAAAAGATTCATTATCCGTTAACGTGCAATTTGTTAACGTGCAATTACTTAGATCTATACCAACTCCTGAACCTCCAGTATTCTTATAAACCAAAGTATTAATCACTTCAAAATTTGAGCAACCTGAAATGAATATTCCACTTCCCATTGTACCAGAAGCATAATTAGAATGAATTATCAAATTCCGTAACTTTACATTACTACAATCATAAAAATATAATCCACCACCATTACTTGTTATATTCCCAAATGGTGACCCTTCATCCTGATATCCACCCACTATTTGAAACCCATCTAGAATAATGTCAACTTTTTCAACGGCTCCTATAACAGTATATGAATTATCTAAAGAAGAAGAAGAACCCACCTCACCACTCAATATGGTGGGATAAGACTGAAAATTTCTTTCATAGAGAAATATTTCATTTCCTTGAAAACCCCCATAAACTTCAACTCCACTCTGTAAATCAAAAACGTCTAATCTATCAACACCTGGATAATACGTTCCTGTAGCTACCCAAATCTGATCGCCACTTGAAGCATCACCAATAACTGCATTTAACTCTATCCCATTATAAGCATTTGCCCAACTTGTTCCATCTTTGAGACCTGCACCAATTTGTGTTACATACTTTATCGCGGCATTTGATATTGAAGTTAAAAATATCAAAAGTATAATTAGTATTCCCTTCATAATCTTACTCCTATTATTAATAATAAATGTTATTTTTACTATTTTCGACAATTAATAAATAAAAGTTAAATTTTGCAGTCACAATTATCGTCCCGTCCTAAAGGTCTAAACAGTTTGAGGCATAATTAATTTTAATGTACTAAACGTAAAATATAATTTAATATTACAGGATTGCTTAACTCATTATAAATAAATAAGTTATATGTTTATAAAAAATTATTGAAATTTAGTAAATATAACGTGATTTAAATCACATTAGACCTACTTGTTTTGGTTTTTGAATTGGGTGGGTGTTAAACCAGTAATTTTTTTGAATACAACATTAAATGTTGACTTAGAATTAAATCCAGATTCATATGCAATAGTTAAAATATTGGGAGATTCTACACTTTTTAATAATTCCTTTGCTTTATCAATTCTGTATGTATTTATAAATTCATAAAAATTTTTATTAAATGTCTCATTTAAAACTTGTGACAAATGATTAATAGAAATCTCCATTTTTTCGGCTATATAAGAAGCTGAAACTTCCGAATTTAAGTAAAGCTTTTCGGTTTCCATTAGCAATGTTAGTTTTTTCTCAATCTCTTCCTTTTTATTATCATCTAAACCAGATTTTTGATATTTTTTTTGACTTATCAATTCATTAACTAACTTCTGACTTATTGGTTCTTTCATAAACTTATATGCCATAATGTAAAAGATTATTGTTAAATAAATTGAGTTAATTATTCTTAAATTATCAGAAAGATTAAAAGTGGCAATTAAAAATCCCAAAACAATCGTTGATGAATAAAAAAGAAGCAAATTTTTCATCCAACTAAAATCAAACGAACTAATGGAAGCAAAAATATCTTTCAAATTCCTTTGATATGTGTTTATTAATTTATATGAGTAAAATAGAAAGATTGTTCTATATAGTAAGCTAAAATAAATTACTATTTTATTGAAAACTGGTTTTTCGTTCTCATATATACTATTTAGAAATAAAGTTTGTTCTTTTGCCGGCAAAAAATATATTCTACTGAAATAAATTAGCGAAAGCAAAAATGGTAAGAAAAACAACAAATATCTGGGTTTTAATCTAAATTCATTATTAAGAGTTGCATAAATATATAAATAGATTAATGGACCTATTAAAGTAAATATTGGAAGAAGAAAAGGCGATGTTGCAATTAATAGTTCATTATTTCTTGAAATATAAATTGCACCATAAAGATAGATTAAAGATGAAACAATCAGAATTGTGAACAGAAAATATTTGGGTACATTTCTTCTTTTTTCATTTTTGAATATAAAAACGGAAAGAAATAGACTTTGAATGATTCCGATAGTCATTATTATTGTCAAAAAATTAAAATTTATCTGCATTTTAAAATTTCAAATATTATTTATATAAAATTAGATTAAAACCATAATAATGCTTAATCTGTTTTTTTAAAATAATAGAAAATTGAGAAAAAAAGAAATTTTGAATTAATTAGATGTATTAAAATTTTTATTTTGCAAATTTTTTAAAAACAGTAAAACTAATTTTACACATCTAAATTGCCCCAGTTGGACAAATTAGCTTCACTGTTTTAAAAAAGTTTATTTTAATATTTTGTATTTACTTAAACAAATTCATCAATTTGCTTTTAGTTTTTTCTACGTTATCTTTTACAGAATTGTTTTTCTCTGATTTTGAGATGAAAGTTCCATCAACCCAATAACCTTTTCCGCTGTTATCTCCATTTATTTTTACAAAATATCTGTTTGAGTTATCAGTATCTAGTTTATCGATTGTGCATTCTCTTGTTCCGTTGGAAAAAGCTACATTCACAGCATCACCTACTTTAAATGATTCTGGTACACTTGCTCCCAAATCTGGTCTTTGTTGGCAATTTGTATTGTTCAATTTCATTCTTTGTAAACTTTCTTCATCTGCTGGAATGAATTTATAGTCAAGTAATTTCCAAGTGTTTCCGCGTTGAACGGCTGTAATTGTTGCATATGAACGAAATTCGCGGTCAAGAAATTCTATTTGTCCCGTTTGATGAGCTTTTACTCCAGGGTATTCGCAAAACATTGCTTTATAAGCATTTGCATGTTCAACTAAGTAATTTATCCAATTTGCGTGATAAGCTTGAAAATATACATCACTTCCAGCTTCGTAGCATGATTTATCAATCACTTTTAGAATATGTGATTCAATTGATTCATTTGGAGATGTTAAAATTTTATTATGAATGTAATAGAAAAGTTGTTCATCAGAAGCAAAATTTGGAGCATCTTCAACTTGTGGCAAAGCATTCATAGTTGCTTTTGCGTCTAATTCGTCCAAAGTTTCCATTTTTTTAATTTGTGCTTCGGTGTATTTGGTTTTGCCGAGAGATTTCTTTCTATCTGGTTCAATATATCCATAAACATCTCCCCATTTTCCGTTAATATCTGGTCGTTTAAGGCTAATCTTAAATACGTTTTCTGATTTTTCAACTTCAGTATATGAAACTATTGAGCTATAAGTAACTTTAACCTTAAAACTTATATAATTTACTTTGTGCCAATACCATTCAGGGTCTTCTGGAAATGTAATTTCGGACAAGTCACCTACAATTTCGTCGTAAGTTGGTTGTAACCATTTTTCATAATTTGCTTTTAGCAATGTAATTATTTCGTTTTTATCTGGTGTTTCCAATCCTTCGTAAGTTGTAGAACCAACAGTAAATTGCTTAAAAACCCAACCAGAACTACTTTTTTGATATTTCAAACTTGCTTTATAAAGTAAATTAACACCTTTGTATTCTGTTGTTTGCTTAATTCTAAAAGGTTGATAAAAATTTTCTACACGAATTCCATTTTCCCATTCTTGGTCAATTCCTCCATCGCCTAAAAGTTCAATATGGATATTTTCGTATTCTGCATCAATTTTTTTTGTCATTTCAGATTTTGATGGCTGTGCACTCAATATACCCGAAATTACAAAAAGAAAAAGTACAATATATTTTTTTAACGACATATAAACCTCCATCTTTTATATTTAGTTCCTTCCAATTATGGAAGGAACTTATCTTTCTAATTATTTAATTAACATTAATTTCTTAATTTGTTTGAAATTTCCAGATTCTAATTTGTAAAAATAAACGCCGGATGATAAGTTACTTGCATTAAATTCCACCTTGTAATTTCCAGCTGGTTTACTTTCATTTACCAAAGTTGCAACTTCTTTTCCAAGTATGTCATATACTTTTAGCGTTACAAATCCAGTTTTTGGCAAAGCAAAGGAAATTGTTGTACTTGGATTAAACGGATTTGGATAATTTTGCGATAGTTTATACTCTTGTGGTAGTTCTAATTCAACTTTTACAACATCACTATATTCATATTTTCCGTCAAAATCTATTTGTTTTAATCTATATGAACAAACGCCGCTTTGTACTGAATTATCAATAAATGAATAATCTTTTGCTGAATTTGAATTTCCGTGTCCTTCTACAAAACCAATTGTTTCCCATTCATCAGACGTTGCACGCAACGTCTCTACGTCAAATCCGTAGTTATTTACTTCTGTTGCGGTTTGCCAATTTAGTTGAACTTTTTGTTCCATTATACTTGCAGTAAAAGTAGTTAGTTCAACTGGGAGTGCATCTAAATCATAATATAGATATGAAGAACCAACATCTGTAGCTGAAAAAACTCCATCTTTCTTTGGTGAACCAATAATAATATTATTTACTGTGAGTGCTACAGCTCTGCCAAAATCAGAATTATCTTCTCTGTTGCTTGCAACTATTTTTTGATTTTGCACCCAAGTTGCAGAAGTTGAATTGTACTTAAAGAAGTAAACTGAACCTGGATTTGCCATTATATTTGCATTATTTGCATCTTCATCCTCTCCAATTGCTCCCACTAAAATGTAATTGTCATAAATAGCGACAGAAGTTCCAAAATAATCAGCTAATGCTCTTTGCGACGCTGTTATTTTTTGTCTTTGTGACCAAACGTCATTCTTACTATCATATCTGAAAATATAAGCTGAACCAGCGCTTGATAAAGTATTTCCACCTGCTACATCTTCATCTTCTGAATAATCACCAACGACAAAATAATCATCGTAAATACTTACCGAAGAACCAAAATGGTCATCTACTTCATAATCACTTGCTTTAATAATCTGCATTTCTGTCCACACAGGTTGTCCTATCGGTGGACTTGGATTGCCATAAAACACGTAACTATTTCCACCATTATCAGCACCGGGAGAACCAACAACAATATAGTTACCATAAATTGATACCGAATGACCAAACTCTGAGACAAACGATTTATCGCTTGCAACAATCATTTGTTGTTTTTCCCAAAGTCCAGTTCCAGAATTAAATACATATATATACACAGCACCAGCATCTTGATATTCTCTTACACCATCATTTATAGACTTAAAACTAACACCAATAACTGCATGTGTTGCTGTCATTGAAACGGAACATCCAAAATTATCACCTGCAGTTGGAGCATCTTGTTCAATTTTTTGATATTGAGTCCATTTTTGATTCACATTATCAAAATCGAAAAAGTAAGCTTTTCCATAATTTGAAAATCCTTGCGCCCCTATTAAAATATAAAACCCGTTAAAGGCAACAGAGTTACCAAAATAATCCCCCGTTGCTCTATCACTAGCTACTATTTTTTGAAATTGTGTCCAAGAAGAAGTATTACTATCATACTTCAAAATATACACTGCACCGGCGTTTTCTAAATAGTTAGCACCGTTTTCGTCATAATCGTTAAATGGAGATCCAATTATTGCGTAATCACCCCAAATTGCAACTGAAGTACCAAGTCTATCACTTGCATTTTGTCCATTTGTAATTCCACTTACATATTCAGTCCAAGTTTGCGACTGAATATGTGACGAAAACAAAAAAATAACGAGCAATATTTTAATAGATATTTTGTATTTCATTTTTGTTTTACTCTATTTAATTAACATTAATTTCTTAATTTGTTTGAAATTTCCAGATTCTAATTTGTAGAAATAAACGCCTGATGATAAGCTACTTGCATTAAATTCTACTTTGTAATTTCCAGCAGATTGACTCTCATTTACTAAAGTTGCTACTTCTTTTCCAAGTATATCAAACACAATAAGTTTCACATTTGACATTTCACTTTTCACATTTGTTGGTATCGAATAACTTATTGTAGTGCTTGGATTAAACGGATTTGGATAGTTTTGTGATAAATTATATTCTGTTGGTAACGATTCATCGTTTACATCTGTTGTGCCAAATCCAGCTACTTTTACTGTTTCTGAGTAATAAGAAACATTGCCATCGGTATCTATTTGTTTTAATCTGTATTCTGCTGAATCTGGTAAGGGATTTTCATCGACAAAAGTATAATTTTTAGGTGAATTGCTATTTCCACTGCCTTGTACAAAACCAATTGTTTGCCATTCATCAGACGTTGCATGCAACGTCTCTACGTCAAATCCGTAATTGTTTACTTCTGTTGCTGTTTCCCAGTTTAATTCAACTTTTCCATCTACTAAATTTGCAGTAAATGAAGTTAATTCAACGGGCAAAGCTGTTCCTCCAGAATTTTGCCAATCAAAGTATGGATAGCCACTATTCCAGCTCGCATCAATATTCCAAATATTTACATCCCAACCAGCATCTATGTAAGTTGAGTTTGTTTTCATTAGTGCAGTTGTTTTTGCAGTTGCTCCAATTCCTGTTGATTGCAATGATGTTTCAGTATCAAAAAAGTTTGCAGTAAAAACTCCTGTTCCTGGTTCATCTATACCTACAAAGCCTTTGGTTGTTGGATTTGTTGTTCCGGTATATGTTACACTTCCTGTTGAATAACAATAACTAATATTAGTTCCAGAGCGAGCTATTCCAACAAAACTACCATATCTGTCGTCTGCTCCAGAACCGCGAGTAACATTTCCCTTTGAATAACAATTTGTTATTGCAGAGTAGTTATCACCAACAAAACCACCAACAAGTGAACTACTTCCAGAAACATTTCCAGTTGAATAAGATTTTTCGATTAGTGCATTATTTAGTCCGGCCAAACCTCCTACATAAGAATATCCTGAAACCGTACCAGTATTACTACATTCCGAAATTTTATAACTTGAAGAACTTGCAGAAACATTTCCTGCTAAACCTCCAATTTTAATATGACTACCAGTTACGTTGGAACTATTTCTTGAATTAAGAATATTGACATTATTGTTATATCCTGTTAAACCCCCAATATTTTGATTTCCGCTGACCGTTCCATCAGAGGAAAAACAATATTGAATATTTGTATAGTCCGCGTAACCAACCAAAGAACCAACATAGTCATAACCAGAAATATCTGAATGACTAATTTCTAAATATTTAATTGTAGCACCGTTAGTGATACCGAAAAAGCCCACATAATTTTCATTTGGTCTGTTAATGTTAAGTCCAGAAATAATATATACTTCATCAGATAATCCAGTCCAATTTCCAGAAAATGCAGTCGTTGCATTCCCAATTGGTTCAATCCCCAATCCATTATGCCAAGTTGTGGACGCTGAAGCATCTACATATTGTGTTTGTACAAAGTATTTATCCCAAACACTTGTATTTTTGGATAGCCAATAAAGATTATCCAATGTTGATATTTGATATGGATTTCCCAATATTCCATTACCCGAACTTGGTTGCCCGAATGTTTCATCATTTGCTCCGGCTTGCCAGTATAGAATTGGATAGTAACTATTTACTGTTCCAAGTTGGTCATCATCCCAATAATCATTTGAGCCGATTGTTGTTTCGTAATTAAAATCCCAACCAGTTGCTGTGTATGTTCTGTAATCCTTCATTTCAACTGTTGTTTTACTTGTTGCACCGGTTGCGGTTGATTGGTTTGAAGCATCATTATCCCACAAATTATTTGTGTAAGTATTAGCACCACCTGTGGTGTTATCATATCCCACAAAGCCTTTGGTTGTAAGACTTGTTGAACCAGTATAAATTACCCATCCAGTAGAATATGAATTTGAAATTGAAGTTGCTCCAATTACCTCCCCGATAAAAGCACCAAAATATGTTGAAGTTCCTGTACTTCTTGTAACATTACCTCTTGAATAGCAATTTGAGATTATACTTGATTCTGCATATCCAATTAAACCACCGGCATCATTTGAAGAAGAAGAAACACTTCCAGTTGCATAATTTGCACGGATTATTGAATCAAATTCCCAACCTATTAATGAACCGACATAATTTACTCCAGTAACATTAGCCCTTGAATATGAATTTGTAACAGTATTATCTGAATTTGCCCCTATCAAACCACCTGTGTATTCGCCTCCTGTAATACTTCCTGTAACTTTACAATTTGTAACCAAATTACCATAAGCAAAACCAACCAAACCACCAACAAAATCATCGCCAGTAATTGAGACTGCTATTAAGTTTACATTAGAAATTTCTGCAACTCCACTTGTATAACCAAACAAACCAACATATTGTGTTAATGGTCGATTAATTGTGAGATTTGAAATAGAATAGTTTTGCCCATCGTAATATCCAGCAAATGGGTAAGCCGAACCTCCAATTTGAAGAAAACCATCGCCACTAGACCAACCAGAAGTAGCCGAAGCATCAATATTATTCATTTGCTTGTAATATTTTCCAGCAGAACTTGGTGTATTTAGGCTCATCCAATACAAGTTATCAACACTTGTAATTTGATATGGGTCGCCAACTGTTCCAGTTCCAGCTGGTGCTGTTGCAGTTTGTGCATTTAGCATACTGCTAAAAATCATTCCAACAAAAAGAATGACATACAATAATGGTGTTTGTTTTTTCATTTTTAACTCCAAATAATTAGATTTTTATTATATTCTTAAAAAATTTTGAAAATGTATTTTCGGATTTTATAGGTGTTTGAATTGAGTTTGTCTTCAATTTTTCGCTAATGCGTAAGGTTTCGAATGCACTTTTAGGCAAAATTCTTTGTCCCTTTACTATCATTTTAATTTCTTGAAGTATTGATTCAAGTTTCTGAGCTTTTGCAATAATAGAAGAAGCACCTTTTAGAATCATTTCGGATTCTTGTTCAAGATTTGAACTGTCTGATAGTGCAACAAGAGTCAAATTTGAGCCAATGTTTTTGATTTTATCAAGATTTGCCAAATTTTCTTTGTTGGATTCAAATAAAATTATTCCTTTTTTAGGAAGGTAGGCATCGAGCAATTCCTCCAAATTTCTGTATATAATTACATTTTTGAAGCTCGCAAACTCCAGACAAAACTCGCGTAACGATTTTGTGTAATTTATATTTTGGTCAACTATTATTAAATCCATAATTCCACTTATTTTGGTACTCAAAATAAAATTAATGCAAATTATGGGCTACTACCTATTGTGATAGTTCTTTGTGGTTTTCGAAAAAATACTATCTATTGTGATAGTATTTCTATTATGATTTCGCTCCTACGGAGCTTAGTTTTTGGCTTTTCGTTTTTTTTCTATTATGATGCCGCTCCTACGGAGCTAATTTCTTCTAACTTTGATTTGCTTGTTGTTTTGTAAATAGCTCCAGCGGAGCGTTATAATTCCATAATATTTAATGATTTTTAATTAAATCCGTTTGCTTGCATTTGTTGCATTCAAATTGGAGTGTAACGTGACAAATTTCAAATTTATTGTGCAATAATTTTTCAATTTTTTCAATAATTGAATCGGTTTTACTAACTGACATATCGTCAACAATAACGTGTGCTTCAAAGTGAACGTCCTTATCGTTAACTCGCCATAAATGAACGTGATGAATATTTTTAATTTCATCCAATTGCAAAATGGATTTTTCAATTTCAGTAATGGAAATATTTTCTGGAGCCGCCATCATTAAAACCAATGTTGCTTCTTTAACAATTGAATAGCTTTCTTTAATAATGTAAAGCGAAATTAAAACAGTTAGCAAAGGGTCAATCCAATAAATATTGTAAAAATGTATAAAAATTCCACCAATAATTACTGCAACGCTTGAAATTGCATCGCTTAAAAGATGAAAATATGCCGATTTTATATTAAGATTATCTTTGGCTCCACTTTTTAATAATAAAGTTCCAATAATGTTTGCAAATAAACCTATTGAAGCCACAATAATCATCAAATTTCCTTCAATTTGTGTTGGATTTAGAAAGCGGTTATATGATGCGATAAACAGATAAATACTAATTCCAATCAAAACAGATGCGTTAAAAACAGCAGCAATAATTTCGGCTCGCTTAAATCCGAAAGTAAAATTTTGATTTGTTGGCTTTTCGTTTAGTTTAATGGCAAAATAGCTAATAATTATTGCAATTCCGTCGCTAAAATTGTGAAGTGCGTCGGAAATAAGCGAAAGGCTTCCAGAAATAATTCCTCCAATTAGCTCGGCTATTGAAATAATAAAATTCAAAAGCATAGTAATTAGAAGTCTAACACCAGAAGTTTTGGAAGTTAAATTATTGTGGCTGTGATTATGTTCATGTGACATTTTAATTCTTTCAATAATTCTAAAATTGGAGTGATAATTTACTGTTTTATTCTTTTCTTTGCGGGTTTAATAAAAAAAGCCCACCGAATGGTGAGCTTAAAAAGCGACTTTAATTTGGCAATTAAAGTGAAATTACAGAATTTTCATAACCAACATAACCAGATGGAACTTGTTTGTCTGCTTCTAATTCGTTCATCCAAACCTTTCCATCTAAAAGATATTTGAATTGATATTCTTTTCCGCCATCAAAAGTTTTTTGAATTGAGAACGAACCATCTTTTTTAAGTTTTTTCATTTTGTCAGCTTCGGCATCCCAATTGTTGAAATCACCAACGAGAGAAGCATTTTCAAACTCTTTTCCATCAGCAGATGAAATGCTAAAATTAACTTTGCACTTGTCTTGTTTAAGTACGTTTTTTTTAATTGACATATTATTCCTTTATTTTTTATTTAAATATCATTTTTGGATGTTCAAATTTAACAAAAGTTAAGCAATTTTCACGCATTTATTATTCCAACAAACTACTTTAAGAAAGATTAAACTTTTTGCTGATTTTGCTTATAATTCCTCGATTATCCTTTCGTACTGTAAAAATGTTATATTGCATAACAAAATATTTAGTTTTGGAATCATCATTCAAAGTTAGTTTAATTAAAATCAATTTAGGTTGGAAAGTGTATTTTTATGGCTGAAAACGTAGCACCTGTAATATTAACAGCAATGGAAATTTCGTTGAGTTTTGGCGAGCAAATTATTTTCAAAGAGGCTTCGTTAAGCATTCACGAAGGTGATAGAATTGGTCTTGTAGGAAGAAATGGGGCTGGAAAATCAACCTTTTTGAAAATTATTTCGGGTGAAATTAACCCAATGTCTGGAAATGTAGCGAAGAAGAAAATTCTGAACATTGGATTTTTAACACAGGATTTTACTTTAAATAATTCCAAAACTGTACTCGAAAATATTATGGATGGTGCAGAAACAATCACAAATTTAATTCACGAATACGAAAACACCGCTTACGATTCACCAAAACGCGATTTACTCGAAAAGGAAATTAACGAAAAAGACGCATGGAATCTTGAAAAACAGATTTCAATTTTGATGAAAGCACTTGATTCACCCGAAGCAGATAGAACTGTTTCATTGCTTTCTGGTGGTGAGAAAAGACGAGTTGCACTTTGCCGAGCATTAATTTCCAAACCAGATTTGCTAATTTTGGATGAACCAACAAACCATCTTGATACTGATTCGATTGTCTGGATTGAAAATTTTCTTGCTGGATATAAAGGAACTTGCATTTTTGTTACTCACGATAGATATTTTCTTGATAGAATTGCAAACAGAATAGTTGAACTTGCAAATGGCAATTTTTATTCGCACAAAGGCAATTACACCGATTATTTAATTAACAAATCTGAGCGACAAGCAATTGATGAAGTTGAAGAAAGAAAACGACAAAATTTTTTACGACGAGAGCTTGAGTGGGTTAGACGCGGACCGAAAGCACGTACTACAAAATCAAAAAGTCGGCTGGATAAATTTTACGAAATAGAGTCAAAAGAAACTTTAGAAGTTGAGCTGAACGTCGATTTGGTTATTCCAACACCCGAAAGATTAGGCAATAAAGTTGTTGAGCTAAATAATGTTGGAATTTCACTTGGCGGCAAACAACTTTTTGAAGGTTTAACTTTTGCTTTTGATTCCAAAAGACGATTGGGAATTGTTGGGAAAAATGGAGTTGGCAAAACCACACTCCTAAAAATGATTCTTGGTGAATTAAAACCAGAAACGGGACAAATTGAAATAGGCGAAAAAACCGAGTTTAACTATGTTGACCAATCGCGATTGACTTTAAATGATGAGCTGACAGTAATTGAATCGATTGGAGAAGGAAATAATTCTATCAAATTTGGCAATAGAGATTTGAACATTTATACATATTTACGCCGATTTCTGTTTACAGACGACAGAATTAACACAAAAGTTGGAAGGCTTTCGGGAGGCGAAAAAAGTCGCTTAACTCTTGCAAGTATCTTAAAAAATGGTGGAAATTTTATAATTCTTGATGAACCAACAAACGATTTAGATTTGCCAACACTTCGTATTTTAGAAGAAGCTTTGCTTTCTTTTGATGGCGCTGTGGTTGTGGTAAGTCACGATAGATATTTTTTAAATCGTGTATGTAATGGAATTTTGGCATTTGAAGAAAATGGTAAAATCCATTTTAGTGAAGGTGATTATAATTATTATGTGGAAAAGAAGAAATTAAGAAAATCTGGCCCAATTCCAGTAACTGAAAATCAAAAACTAGAAGAAAAGCCAATAAAACCAATAGTTAAAAAGCTTTCTTGGAGTGAGAAAAAGGAATTGGATGAAATTGAAAACAAAATTCTTGAAGCAGAATCGGAAGTTGAAAGAATTGAATCTATATTTTCATCACCAGAATTTTTTACAAAATATGCCGAACAAACGAAAGAATTAACCGAAAAACTGGAAATAGCAAAAGATAAAGTCCATTTATTTTATAATAGATGGGAAGAATTGGAAGCTATAAAACTACAGAAATAGAATGAGCGAATTATCGAATGAATTGCTGATAATGTTCATATCGTTCAAAAATATCGCGGACATATTTAGCAGTTTCCTTGCCCTTCACTTTACCATTTCGGACTAAAGAATCTTTGTAATACTTAGGATTGGATTTATTTAACAAGTAAATTTCAACATTATTAAACCAGATATTTTTATCAGCCCCATATTTTGCGGCAAGTTTCCGTGCATCTTCTATATGACCTTTACCAATATTGTATGAAGCCATAACAAATTTAGTTCTTTCACTTACATCGGTAATTTCTTTTTCCCAACTTTTTGAAAGCAATTCCAAATATTTAACACCAGCATCCAAATTTTTATGTGCACTAGAAAGGCTATCAACGCCAAATTTTTCGGCTGTTGATGGCATAAGCTGCATTAAACCAGATGCACCCGCCCACGAGGTTTTACCATTCTCAAATTGGGATTCTTGATAAATTAAAGACGCTAGCAAACGCCAATCCCATTTTAGCGCTTTTGAATATGTTTTAATCAAATCATCATAAACGGAAATTTCACCACCGGTTAATGAAAAGAAATCGCTATTAAACCTTTGTCTAAACGAATCTTTGTTGTCAAAATACTTGCGATATAAAACGTAATAATCTGCTTTGTTTTTAACAACTTCAAACCATTCATTAATTGCTATTAAAAGCAGTGGTGAATCTTGTCTAACAGCCCAAGCGTTTCTTTGTGGAAGTGAAATAGCCAGTCCAATATCAAGAATTGGGTATTGAAACTGAAGCAAGCGAGCAATATTTTCGTCCTCTACAGTGTAGTCAACAATTCCATTAGCAACTTGAATTATTAGGTCTTCTGAAGAAAGGCTATCGTCTGCAACGGTAATTTTAAAATCGCCACCAATTTCATCTGATAAATTTTTTAGGCGAGTTATATATGGAAAAACTCTTGCAACATGAATTTCCTTCCCAATTAAATCAATTGGTGAGCTTATTAAAACTGCCTCTATTTCATGAAGTTTCATTTCTCGCCAATTTTTTGGTTTTCGTTGTATTAAAACTTGGCTAGAAGTTGTGTGGTGGTTTACGAAACTAACATGTCGCTTTCTGCGTTTTGAAACAATTAAATTGTTAGCAATTAAGTCTCCTTCACCGTTATTGAGCATTTGAATCATTTCATCGGTTGAATAAGCAACTTTAATTTCTAATTCCAAATCTAAATGCTTGGCTAGTTGAGAAAGAAGTTCATATTCAAATCCCATTGGCTCGCCTTTATAAATAAAATAGCTATAGGCATTATACCCTGTTATTGCAATTAGCTTTTTCTTAGCTTTTATTTCTGGAAGATCAATTCCTAAATGATTTTTGTAAAGAGAACCATAATTATTTTTATTTTCTACAGTACAGCTAAAAAGTAATTGAATGCTTATAATTAGGAGTAATATTTTTATTTTTAAACTCAGATTAACCTTACTTGATGTTGAAATAATTGTTTTATGTGCCAAATTACAATAAACATTTTGTAATTACAATATTGATTAATATTGAAATATTTTAATGAACTTTTTAATTATAAAGGAGATTTAATAAAATGATTAAAAAAATTGCTTTGGTTGTAACTTTACTTTTGTTTGTTACCTCAAATATTTTAGCAAATCAGAAGATTACTAAATTGCCAAAAGGAGTTTCGATTCATCTTTTGGATAACGGACTTAAAGTATTGCTAATTGAAAATCCAGCATTACCAATGATTGGTGTAAATACTGTTGTAAAAGTTGGCTCTGCATACGAAACATTTGCTACGAGTGGAATGAGCCACATGCTTGAACATCTTTTGTTTAACGGAACTTCCAAAATGTCTCAACGTGAGTTATATGATTTAACCGATAGAATTGGTGGATATAATAACGCGAACACATCTGAATATTATACTAATTTTATGATGGTAACTCCTTCAGAAAATATTGTTGAGGGAATGAAAATACAAGCTGGAATGTTGTTTGACTCTATTCTTCCGCAAGAAAATTTCGAAAAGGAAAAGGGAATTGTACTTGAAGAAATTGCAAAATCTCTCTCTGATTCAAAAGAACAACTTTACCGAAATACGATTGATATTTTATATGAAGGTCACGCACTTTCATTGCCAACTCTTGGAACTTATGAAACTATCAAAAATATGAATAGAGATTATGTGTATAATTTCTATAAGAATAATTTTGTCCCAAATAATATGCTAATGAGTGTTGTTGGAAATTTTAAAACGGACGAAATGTTGGAACAGATTAAAAGTATTTATGGAATAATTCAACCTGGAATAGTTGAAAATACTGTTTATGATAATTGGAGCATCGGATTTGAACAGCCCAAAACAGACGAAAAGCGAATGATTAGTCACAGATTTTATAAAGGCGAAAAGACACAACTTCAACATTTTTATTTAGTAGTGAAACAATCACCTGAATTTTTTAGTCTATTAAATTTGGCATTAGAAAATGAAAAAGACAAACTTGAAAACTCAATAAAAGAAAAATATGGTGATATAATTGAAGCTGTGAGTTTTACAATTCATAATTACCCAATCGCAAGTTTTGTTGAAGTAAATTTAACAATCAATAACGAAGATAAAATAAGTGCAATTTCAGATTATCTTTGCGTGCAATTAAAGAGAATGGAGTTTGCGCTTTCGGAAGAGTTTATTAACAATGAAGCAATTAAAGTTAAGTCCGAATTTCTGAAACAGATAGAAAAACCGCACATGTTCGGAATTTATAATGCCAATTTAATAGTCCAAAATGGTTTAGATGCAATAATAGAGCAATTTAGTGGAAACGGTGTAATTGAAGCTGGGAAAATATTAAATTCATTTAGAATTAAAAATGAACCTCAAATATTAATTCAACATCCAGCAAAAGAGGAAAAAAGTGATAGTAACATAAATGTAAAAACGGAATTGTTTGAAAATGGAAAAACAAATTCTGTTGTTATAGCTAAACAAAATAATGCAAGTCAATTGTTGGCTATTCACTATTTGTTTAAATATAAAGCTGAGTTTGAAAGTAAATACAGAAACGAAGTTGCCCAAAAATGGCACGATGCTTTTGGCGACAGAATGAATTCGGAAGAAAATCAGAAGAAAAGTGCCAAATATGGATTGAGTTTTGTAGTTAACGATAATCCATATATTCCAATGGATAATATTTATTTGAGTCCTACTTTTGGATATATCCGAGTTGAAGGACTTGCAAACGATATAGAAGGTGCTATAAAATACTTAAATGAGCAAATGTTAAACTTTATTCCAACCGAAGAAGAATTTAACAAAGTGAACAAATCAAGTGGTGGAATGCACTCAATGATGGGCGGAAAAGACAAGGGCAAACTAATATATGACTCAGCTTACGAATCGTTGGTACTTGAACCAGTAGTTGAAACGCGTGATATTAAAATTTTAGATTATGTCAAATTTTTAGAATTTGGGAAAGAATATTTCACTCCAAATAATATGATTATCTCGGTGGTCTCAAACGAGAAGCCAGAAATTGTAAATGGATATTTTGCTAATTTCAAATCATTAAGTGAAAACGAACGAATTGGCTTGGCAAAAGAAAGAGGAATTAAAAAATGGGATGAGTCCAAGAAGATTGAAAAAGAAGCTGGAGGTGAGCAATCGCATACTTTTTATGGTTTTGTTAAAACAATTGATAAGAGCGACGAAGCCGCTTTAACAATTTTGTCGCTTATGTTAAGTGACGATATTTCTTTTAACATACGAGAAAAGCAAGGATTGGCTTACAGAATGTCAAGTGGGATTACTTTGATTGCAGATAAAGCATTGTTTTACGTGAATGTTCCAACGCAACCAAAAAATGTTGATAAATTAATTCCACAATTTGCTGGTTTGTTCAATCCAGAATTTGTACTGTCAAAAACTGAATCGGATATTGAAAAAACAGTAAATATGTATTTTGGTAAAATGATGTTTAGAAGACTTTCGAGCATAAATCAGGCATACTATTTGGGGCATTCTTATTATTACAATGGCATAATTTCGAGTGATGACGAAAGCCTCGCTGGGATTAAGAATGTAAAATTAGAAGATGTTAAAAGAGTTGCAAATAAATATATGACGATAGAAAAACCAATAGAAATAATAATTCACTAAAAATTGGAAATGTTAAAATTTGAGTTTCCATAAACATTAGGAATAGAAATGATAAAGAAAATATTATTATTAGCATTAACAACTTTTGTTGTAAACGCACAAACAAAGTTAGTTCATCACGAGATAAATGCGGTTGTAGAACCAAGTAAATCGTTTATCTCAGTAGTTGATATAATTACAATTCCAGAAGCAATGCTTAAAGGAGAAATAATATTTAAACTTCATAGTGGCTTGAAAGTTAAAGAAAATTCAATGGTTGAACTAATGAGTGAAGTAGAAAGTGCTGAAGATATAGGGATGGACAAAGATGATTCTGGTTCCACAAGTCAATTATTATTAAGTATTTACAAACTCAAACTGCAAGCAAACGTGAATGGAGATTTACAACTTAAAATTGAATACAGCGGAAAGATTGAATCTCCAATTGAACAAAGTGAGGAAAATTATGCTAGAGGATTTAGCGAATCACCTGGAATTATTTGGGAAAAAGGAATTTATCTCGCCGGCTCTACTTATTGGATTCCTTATTTTAATGATGATTTTATTTCTTTTAATTTAACAACAACGGCTCCTAAGGAATGGAAAACAGTTTCAATAGGAACAAGAACAGTTGAAGAAATAAATGAGACAAATCACATTGATAAATGGGAATCACCAACTCCCCAAGAGGAAGTATTTTTAATTGCAGCTCCTTTTGTTGAATATTCTTTTTCGATGGGGGCAATTGAAGCTATGGCTTTTTTAAGAACTCCAGATGAAGCTATGGCAAATAAATATCTTGAAACCACAGCCCAGTATATGGAAATGTACCGAAAACTTGTTGGACCATATCCATATACAAAATTTGCTTTGGTTGAAAACTTTTGGGAAACTGGTTACGGAATGCCATCTTTTACATTGCTTGGTGAAAAAATAATTCGCTTTCCGTTTATTTTGCATTCATCTTACCCGCACGAATTGCTACACAATTGGTGGGGCAACTCAGTTTATGTTGATTTCGAAAAGGGAAATTGGTGCGAAGGAATAACGGCTTATATGGCTGACCATTTAATTAAGGAGCAACGTGAGCAAGCGGTTGAATACAGAAGATCAACCTTGCAGAAGTTTACTAATTTTGTTACTGAAAAAAATGATTTTCCATTAAACAAGTTCTTATCCCGCCATGATGAAGCTACTGAATCAATTGGTTATGGAAAGAGTTTGATGTTCTTTCATATGTTAAGGCGTAAAGTTGGCGATGAACTGTTTGTTAAAGGATTTCAAAAATTTAATAGAGATAATAAATTTAAACGAGCGTCTTTTGACGATATTAGAATTGCATTTGAGGAAGTTACCGAACAGGACTTAAAATGGTTTTTTGAACAGTGGATTAATAGAACTGGAGCTCCAGAAGTTGTTTTATCCGATGTAATAGTAAAAAATGTACGCGATTTTAATAATATTTCATTCACCTTAAAGCAAATTCAAAAGGATGATGTGTTTTATCTTGATATACCAGTAACCATAGTTACTGAAAAAGGAACTCAAACAGAAATATTTCAGATGAATGAAAAAGAAGGCAAGTTTAATTTTACATCAAAAGAAAAGCCGATTGAAATATTGGTTGATTCACAATTTGATTTGTTCCGAAAACTTGACCCAATGGAAACTCCACCAACATTCACTGAATTATTTGGTGCAAAAGAGACTTTAATAATACTTCCGCAAAATAGTAATGAAATATATAATCAATTTATTTCTCAGTGGATTAAAGGAGAAAAGGATAAATATGAAGTTAAAAATGATGACGAAATAGAAGAACTTCCAACAAAAAAGACTGTTTTAATTTTTGGATTGGACAACAAATTTGTTTCAGTAGTTGGAAATGGAATTAGAGATTTCAATTCCTCTATTAGTTTGGACAAAGTAGTATTTGAGAACAAGGATGTTGCTACCGAAAACAATAGTTTCTTTTTGACAACTTCAAATCCTAAAAATAGTAGAGAAGTAATTGGATTGTTTTCAATAGGAAACGATAAAGCGGTTGATGGCTTGGTGCGGAAATTACCTCATTACGGAAAGTACAGTTACCTTGCGTTTTCTGGTGATGAGCCAACTAATATTGAAAAAGGTCAGTGGGCGGTTGTTAATTCTCCACTTACAAAAATACTTGATTCAAGTAGTGATAAACCCAAAGCCGCAATTGAAAAACGAAAAGCACTTGCAACGCTTGACCCAGTGTTTTCAACTGAAAGAATGATGGAAAGTGTAAAATACTTAGCTTCTGCAGAATTAAAGGGCAGAGGCATTGATACTCCAGAAATTGATAAAGCCGCCGAATATATAAAAAGTAAGTTTGAAGAATATGGATTACATCCTGGGGGCGACAATGGTACATATTTCCAAACTTGGGAACAAGATGTGTTGAATAAGAAAAATGTAAAACTTAAAAATGTGATTGGAATTATTCCAGGAACAGATGGTGAATTAAAAAATGCACCTCTTGTAATATCTGCTCATTATGACCATTTGGGAACAGGTTGGCCAGACGTAAAAAAGGGAAATGAAGGTAGTATTCATCCAGGAGCGGATGATAACGCGAGCGGAATTGCGGTTATGTTAGAACTTATTCAAACAACAGCAAAATCACTAAATCCCGCTCGGACAGTGATATTTGTCGCGTTCACTGCAGAAGAAGCTGGGTTGATTGGTTCGCGACATTTTGTAAATAGTTACAATAATTATCAAATTGAAAAAATTATTGCTAACCTAAATCTTGATTCGGTTGGTAGAATGTTTAACTCAAAATTAATTGTATTAAATAGTAACTCAGCAAGAGAATGGAAATTTATTTTCATGGGAACTGAATACACAACTGGAATTGCAACGGAATTATCAACTCAAGACCTTGATGCAAGTGATCAAATTGCTTTTATTGAAAAGGGAATCCCTGCAGTTCAGTTTTTTGTTGGTCCAAACGAGGATTATCATAGACCAACTGATGTGATTGAAAAACTTGATCCAAGTGGATTGGTAAAAACTGCAACTATTGTAAAAGAAACTCTACTTTATCTTGCCGATAGAAAAGAGCCAATGACTTTTACTGGAAAGGCAAAAGATGTTATTCCAAGTGCTAAAACACCAATGGGACAAAGTGGAAAGAAAACGGCAACGGGATTTATGCCAGATTTTGCATTTTCGGGAGAAGGCGTTAAAGTTGGTGCAGTTGCCGAAGGTTCTCCAGCTGAAACAGCGGGAATATTAAAAGGTGATATTATAAAGGCGTTTAATGGAAATGAAGTAAAGGATTTGAATATTTACACAAAGTATCTTTATGCTCAAAATCCTGGTGATGAAGTTAAACTTACCCTTGAAAGAAATGGTGAAATTTTAGAAGTAAATATAATTTTGAAAGAAAGATAATTCTATAAAAGTAGAGATGATGCAATTCATCTCTACTTTTAATAAAATGTTACATCGTAATCAATAAAACTGCCCTTTTCGTAATTAAACTTAGCGCTAAAAATCTTGTCTTGAAATAACCAATGAATAAAATGCTTGTCTCCTTCCCAAAGATTTAATTTAGGAAGGTTCTCATTTTCAATCCACTCCAAATGACCTTCGTTAGATTCGATTAATTCTCCTTCAAATTCGGGGATTGTGAATACAAAAACATACCAATCGTCTTTTCCGTCAAACATAGGAAAAGTGATGTGACCTTTTAAAATTAACTTTTTCGCATCAAGTCCAGACTCTTCTTTTAATTCTCTTATAGCGCAATCTTCTGGAGATTCTCCCAATTCAAATTTGCCACCAAGTCCATTCCATTTGCCTTCGTGGTAGTCATTTTCCTTCTTATTTCTATAAAGCATAAGAGTCTTATTGTTTTTTTGAACATAAAGCAAAGTTGCAAGTTTCATATTTGGGTCTTCATTAATAGTTAAACGTCAAGATATTTGCCAAGTAATAGATAATTTTTAACGTAATCATTTATTCCATTTTCTAAAGAAGAAATTTCATTTGAGTAGCCAGTTTGTCTAATTTTATCAATGTTAGCTTCTGTGAAATATTGATATTTATCCTTCAATTCGCTTGGCATTTCAATAAATTCAATGTTAACAGGTTTTCCAACAGCCTTAAAAACGGCAGTAACAAGATCAACCCAAGTGCGGACTTTTCCTGTTCCAACGTTAAAAAGGCCATTAATATTTTTGTTTTTGTAAAAATGCAGAGTCATATCCACTGCATCTTTTACATATATAAAATCGCGTTTCTGTTCACCATCTTTATAGCCATCTTTGTAAGATTTAAATAGTTTAACTGAGCCAGTTTTCATAATTTGTTCGAACGATTTATGAACAACGCTACGCATATCATCTTTGTGATATTCATTTGGACCATAAACATTAAAATATTTTAATCCAACAACTTCTTCATTATAACCAGTTTTGTGCAACCACAAATCGAGTAAATGTTTTGAATAGCCATACATATTAAGTGGACGGAGTGTATTTAGTGAATGTTCATCGTCAATATAGCCCAAAGAACCATCGCCATACGTAGCTGCGGAAGAAGCGTAAATGAAACGAGCGCGATTTGTTATTGCATATTTTGCAAGATCTTGCGAAAAGTGGTAATTATTTTGGAGCAGATAATCTGCATCTTTTTCAGTTGTAGATGAGCAAGCCCCTAAGTGAAATATTGTATCAACTTCAAAAGGCAAAACGTCGTTTAATACAAGTTCAATAAATTCATTCGGATGATAAATGTCTATGAATCTTAATCCAGTAAGATTTTTCCATTTTTCATCTTTCCCTAATTCGTCAACTATAATTATTTCTTCTTCACCCATTTGATTTAATTTCCAAATCAACGCACTTCCAATAAAACCAGCACCACCTGTAACTATTATCATTTTAACTCCAACTAATTCTTAAAACCAATTAAGGCAAATTTAGGTATATTTGCGTTTAGCTTCAAAGAAAATTGAAGTTATATTGTTTTATTAAAGATTGTTGGGTTTGTCCCAAAGATGTAAAAATGAGAATATTATGAACAGAATTAATGAAATAAAGAAAATACTAGGTGAAAGAATAATGCTTTTGGATGGTGCAATGGGTACAATGATTCAAAAGCATAGATTGACAGAAGCTGATTTTAGAGGTGAGCGTTTCAAAAATCACAATGTAAATTTAAAAGGAAACAACGACTTGCTTTCCTTAACACAACCCGAGATTATCTTAAATATTCATCGTGAATATCTCGAAGTTGGTGCGGATATTATCGAAACAAATACTTTTAATGGAACTTCAATATCGCAGGCAGATTACGAAATGCAGGAATTTGTTTATGATATCAATTATGAATCGGCTAAATTGGCAAAAATTGCTGCCAACGAGTTCAGCAAGTTAACGCCCAATCAACCTCGATTTGTTGCTGGCTCAATAGGTCCAACTAACAAAACGCTTTCAATGTCGCCAGATGTAAATAATCCAGGATATAGAGCCGTAACTTTTGACCAAGTTAAACAAAGTTTTAAGGAACAAGCTAAGGGATTGATAGATGGCGGTGTTGACATTCTTTTAGTGGAAACAGTTTTTGACACTCTTGTTGCAAAAGCAGCTCTGGTTGGAATTGAAGAATTATTTGACGAAATGAAATTATCGCTTCCAATTATGATTTCGGGAACAATTGTTGACCAAAGTGGAAGAACTCTTTCTGGACAGACTACAGAAGCATTTTATATCTCAATTGCAAATACTAAAAATTTGCTAAGTATTGGTTTAAACTGTTCATTAGGGCCACAACAAATGCGTCCGCATATTGAGGAATTATCACGAATTTCGAATTGCTATATTTCACTTTATCCAAATGCTGGTTTACCAAATGAATTTGGCGGTTATGATGAAACTCCAGAAGCTATGAAATATACTTTAAGTGATTATGCACAACATGGATATTTTAATATTATTGGAGGTTGTTGCGGAACTACTCCACAGCACATAAAAGCTTTTGCCGATATGATTAAAAGCGTTACTCCTCGTAAACCACAAATGGTTGAAAAATATTTGAGATTAAGCGGAATGGAGCCACTAATCATAAATAATAATTCCATTTTTGCAAATATTGGTGAGCGGACAAATGTTGCTGGTTCAAAAATGTTTGCAAGATTAATAAAAGAGGAAAAATATGAAGATGCTCTTGTTGTTGCTCGTCACCAAGTGGAAGGCGGAGCACAGATAATTGATGTGAACATGGATGACGCAATGCTCAACTCTGAAGAATCAATGACTAAATTTCTAAACATGATTTCATCCGAGCCAGATATTGCAAAACTTCCAATAATGATTGATTCTTCTAAATGGTCAGTTCTTGAAGCTGGTCTAAAATGTTTGCAAGGAAAAGGAATTGTTAATTCAATTAGTTTAAAAGAAGGCGAAATTGAGTTTAAACACCGAGCAAAAAAAGTTATGGAATATGGTGCTGCCGTAATTGTAATGGCTTTTGATGAAGCTGGACAAGCAGATACTTTTGAAAGAAAAATTGAAATATGCGAGCGAGCATATAAAATATTAGTAAATGAAGTTGGCTTTCCTGCAGAAGATATAATTTTTGACCCAAATATTTTTGCAGTTGCTACGGGAATGGAAGAACACAATAATTACGCACTTAACTATATAAATGCAACAAAATGGATTAAAGAAAATTTGCCATTTGCCAAAATATCTGGCGGTGTTAGTAATCTTTCGTTTTCTTTTAGAGGAAATGATAGAATTCGCGAAGCAATGCACTCTGCATTTTTGTTCCACGCAATAAAAGCTGGAATGGATATGGGAATTGTAAACGCAAGTCAATTGGAAGTTTATGAAGAAATTCCAAAAGATTTGCTGGAAAGAGTTGAAGACGTAATTCTTAATAGAAGACACGATGCAACCGAGCGACTAATTGAAATTGCCGAAAAAGTAAAAGGTGAGGTTAAAGATGAGACCAAAATTCTTGAGTGGCGTAATAATTCGGTTGAAGAACGGCTAAAACATTCCTTAATTAAAGGACTTACAGAATTTATTGAGCTGGATGTTGAGGAAGCTAGCAAAAAGTATAAATCCCCAATCCGCGTTATTGAAGAACCGTTAATGGCGGGAATGAACGTAGTTGGCGATTTGTTTGGCGATGGAAAAATGTTTCTTCCACAAGTTGTTAAAAGTGCTCGCGTTATGAAAAAAGCGGTTGCCTATTTGCTTCCTTATATTGAAGAAGATAAGCTAATTTCTGGAAATACAGAAAAAGCCGGTAAAATATTGCTTGCAACAGTTAAAGGCGATGTTCACGACATTGGCAAAAATATTGTTGGAGTTATTTTAAGTTGCAACAATTACGAAATTATCGATCTTGGAGTAATGGTTCCAACAGAAAAAATTATCCATATGGCAATTGAAAATGAAGTTGATATAATAGGACTTAGTGGATTAATAACGCCATCTTTGGAAGAAATGGTACACGTTGCCTCCGAAATGGAGAGATTGAATGTAAAAATTCCTCTCTTAATTGGAGGTGCAACAACATCAAAAGCACATACGGCATTAAAAATTGCTCCACAATATTCTGGAACAACAGTTTATGTAATTGATGCTTCGCGAAGTGCGCAAATTGCAAGAAACTTATTAAATAAATCAATTAACACCGATTATAGTAAAGAAATTGCGTTGGAATATGCTAAATTTAGGGACGATTATTCCAAACGGACTGAAAAGAAAGAATATCTCTCTTTGGTAGCTTCGCGTGAAAATAAATTGCAAATTGACTGGAATAATTTCAATTCTGCTTCTCCAAATAAACTTGGAGTTACAATTTTTAATAATTTTCCACTTAGCGAGTTGGTTAAATTTATCGATTGGACTCCATTTTTTAGAACTTGGGAGTTAAAAGGTAAATATCCAAGTATATTTAATGACGAAGTTTATGGAATTGAAGCTCAAAAATTATTTAATGAAGCAAATAATTACCTTCAAAAAATTATTGATGAAAAAAAGCTAACAGCAAATGGAATTGTTGGAATATTTCCTGCAAATTCGGTCGGGGATGATATTGAAGTTTATAAAGATGAGATTTCAAAGGAATTGCTCACAAAATTGTTTACCTTGAGACAGCAAAATATAAAATCTGAAAATTCACCAAATATCGCTTTGGCTGATTTTGTTGCCTCTAAAGAAAGTGGCAAAAATGATTATATTGGAATGTTTGCTGTAACTTCTGGAATTGGGATTGAAAAAATTATTGAAAAATATCAATCGGAACATGATGAGTATAGCATTATTATGGTAAAAGCAATTGCCGATAGACTTGCAGAAGCTTTTGCAGAATTATTGCATAAAAAAGTTAGAACCGAAATTTGGGGTTATTCAAATAGTGAACAGATTTCAATGGATGAGATAATAAAAGAAAAATATGTTGGAATTAGACCAGCTCCAGGCTATCCAGCTCAACCAGATCATACAGAAAAAGTAACAATTTTTAATATTCTTGACGTTGAAAGCAAAATTGGAATTAGTTTAACAGAAAATTTGTCAATGTATCCAGCTTCTTCAGTTAGTGGGTTATATTTTGCAAATACAGAAGCAAAGTATTTTTCAATTGGTAAAGTTTCTAAAGACCAAGTTGAAGATTATGCAGTTCGGAAACAAATGAGTGTAAAAGAAGTTGAAAAATGGCTAAATTCAAACTTGAATTATTAAGTTGCGTTACTCATCTGTCATGCCCGAATGCTTAAATCGGGCATCCAAAGTATAGATTACTGCTAAAATTCATCGTTTCGGAGCGGGATAAAGCTGGGTTCTACGGTTTTGCGTAAGGTGAGATATTAGTCCTAAAAGTAGAGTTTGCATAATTTTTAACAATAATTTAACAGATAATAAGTATTATTATTTTCAGTTCTAATTATATTTGAACATCATAAAAAAGGAAAAAAAATGATTTTAAGAGAAGGTGATGAAGCGATTTATCAATTTCCACTGAATACAGAAAAAAGAGTTCAAGGAACTATTGAATTTTTGGGAGAGACGGTTATCCATTTCAAAACAGTTGAGGGATATTCAATAAAAATTTCCGAACAACATTTTGAAAATATCTTTCCATTAGAAAAAGTATAAAACGCCGATTAAAAACGCGTAATAATAATCGTAAATCAAAAGAAATCTAATTAAATTTAACTCAATTATTTTTGAAATAAATTTTGAGTTAAATATGTTTTTACGATTAAAATTCTGTCTAATTATACTTATTCTATCAATTTCTGCTTTTGCTCAAACAAAATCATTTGAGGATGAATATTCCAAAAGTGATTTTCTGATAGAAATGCGAGATGGAACTAAATTATACACCGTCGTTTATGCTCCAAACGATATTTCAGTTGAATATCCATTCCTAATTACGCGCACTCCTTACGGTTCTGGTCCTTACGAAAAAGACAAATATCGCGAATTTCCAGAATATTTAGCAAAAGAAAAATTCATTTTTGTGTATCAAGATGTTCGTGGAAAGTATATGTCCGAAGGCGATTTTGTGGACGTCCGTCCATTTATACCAAATAAAACTAAAAATGAAATTGATGAATCAACCGATACTTATGACACAATTGAGTGGCTACTTAAAAATATTCCAAATAATAATGGAAAAGTAGGAATATTTGGTATTTCTTATCCTGGTTTTTATGCTGCAATGTCATTAAATGATTCGCATCCAGCACTAAAAGCTGTTTCGCCACAAGCACCAATTGCTGATTGGTTTATTGGAGATGATATGCACCACAATGGAGCGTTTACTTTAGCTCTTTCTTATGTGTTTTATTCAAGTTTTGGTGTTATTCGCCCCGAACCAACTACCAGCAGAAATCTTAGAATTGTTGATTTGGTTGGTGATTCTTATAATTACTTTCTAAAACTTGGCACTTTGAAAAATATAAATGATAATTATTTCAATAATTCAATCTCTTTTTGGAATGATATGATAAAGCATGAAACTTATGATTCATTTTGGAAAGAAAGAAGCACACTCAACCATTTTAATTCCGTTTCGCCCGCAGTAATGACTGTTGGAGGTTGGTTTGATTCGGAAGATTTATATGGAGCATTGAAAACTTATAAAACTATTGAAAACAAAAATCCTAAAACAAATAATACTTTAGTTATTGGTCCTTGGGCTCATGGCGGTTGGGCAAGAACTGATGGAAGTTCTTTTGGTGATTTTTTATTTAATTCCAACATTAGCGATTATTATCAGAAAAATTTGGAATTAAAGTTTTTCCAACATTATTTGAAAAATGAAAGAAATAATGATTTTCCCGAAGCCGTTATTTATGAAACTGGCACAAATAAATGGAACGAATTTGATGAATGGCCCCCAAAAAATTCAAATAAAATTGATTTTTATTTAGCTGAAACTGGAAAACTATCAAAAAACAAGCCTTCCTCTAGTGAAAATTTCACAGAATATATCAGTGATCCGTCAAAACCAGTTCCATACACAGCTAACTTTCACAAAGCTGATAAAATGTACAACTATATATTTCCAGTCGAAGACCAAAGATTTGCGTCTTCGCGTAATGATGTTGTTACTTTCGAAAGCGAAATTTTGGAAAATTCTTTAACAATAGTTGGTGAAATTGAAGCTGAACTTTTTGTTTCAACCTCTGGAACTGATTCGGATTGGATTGTGAAAATAATTGATGTTTTACCAGATACATTGTTGGAGGTAAGTTTAGATGGAAATGCAATGGCAAATTATGAAATGTTAATTCGTGCAGACATAATGAGAGGAAAATTTAGAAATAGTTTCGAAAGTCCAGAACCATTTGTTCCAAACGAAGTAACAAAAGTTAAATTTAACCTGAATGATGTAAATCATACTTTTTTGAAAGGACACAAAATAATGGTGCAAATTCAAAGTAGTTGGTTTCCTTTGTTTGATAGAAATCCACAAACGTTTTGCAATATTTATAATGCCGAAGAAAAGGATTTTCAAAAAGCAACTCAGCGAGTTTACCACACAAAAGAATATCCTTCAAAAGTTGTATTTAGAGTTTTGGAATGAGTAAAAAAAATTTTATACGAATTTTGTAGAAATATGAGAAATGCATTAATAATGAATGAGACAATCCCATTAGTGATTTAATTTTAATAGAAAAGTGAATTTTACAATCCCATAGGCTATCATTTTTATTTATCTATAATAAATTAACAAAAGCTAAAATAAAAAAAGGCTAACAAACATTTTCAGTTCGTTAGCCTAAAACTAATCAGAATAACTAAAATTCTAACTATTATGGATTTGGAAATGTTGTTCCAGTTATAGCATTTGGTGAAAATACCATTTGAACTGTAATTTTATTTCCATTAGCGCCATTTTCAGTGCCAGTAGCAACCAATGTAACAGTTTGAGCTGCAACAGTAGCAGCAACAGCAGCACCCATATTAGCAGTTGAATCCAATGAAGCAGGAACTGTCCAACCAGTGAACGTGTTTCCACCACCACCCATTGCAGCAGGTTTTCTGTAATATTGTTGAGCCATTGAACCAATTGTTTGTAAATCGGCAACTAAAGCACTTTTGTTAGCTTCAACACTACTTGCGGTAAATACATTAATACCAACTACCACAGCGATACCAACTATAATTACGCCAAGAACGATAAGTAATAATTGTTGTTGTCCCATTTGTTTCTCCTTTTTTTGTTATAGAATGTTATTTATTTTTTAATGAACTATTTCAACTGTAAAATTATCTGGCAAAACAGTTATTTTTACCTCAACTGAGTCATTTCCTTGAACGACTTCATTTCCAACTCCAATAATAACAACATTATTTTCCGAAACCGTTTCGGAAAAGCTGCCATTAGCATTTGTTTTCAACATTTCTGGAATTTCCCAGCCTGTAAATTTACTAGAACCTCCACCCATTGCAACAGGTGTTTTGTAATACCTTTGGGCTTCACTTGCAAGATGTATAAGATCGTTTGTAACATTATTTCGTTTTGCTTCAATTGCGTTTGCTGTAAATAAATTAATACCGACAACAACTGCTACACCGACAATAATGATGCCAAGAATGATAAGTAATAGTTGTTGCTGTCCCATTAAATTCCAAAATTAGTTAATGTTTTGTCGTATATTTTACAAGTTTAATGCCAAAATTAAAATCTAATTCGAGATTTAGTAGTAAAAAAAGCCTATTTGTGACTAAAATATTGAATTTACTTTGAACTCTTTAGAAAAATATAAGAAATTCTAGATTTTTCAATCGGAATAGTTGAACGATAAAATCATTTTTAATTGAAAAATGGTTAAGAATTCGGTAAATATAAAAGAAAATTGCGTGTAAAAATTACATGTCAATCATTTGTACAGTAATAATTACAAGTAAAAGTTACTACTCAAGTAAAGATTACTTGAGTTAAGTGTGAATTTAGGAAAGTAAATTTTGTCTGAACCCCATTATTGAATTCAGACAAAATAAATGTGGATTTATCGAATTTTTATAAATAGTTCTTTTAATTGTTCTTCATCAACAAAAGATGGGGCATCATCCATTAATGATGTTGCGCTACTTGTTTTAGGGAACGCAATAACATCTCTAATTGAATCTTCGCCAGCAAAAAGCATTGCAAGTCTATCAAATCCAAACGCAATTCCTCCATGAGGGGGTGCACCAAATTTAAATGCATTCATCAAAAAACCAAATTTTGTGTTTGCTTCTTCTTTCGAAACACCGAGTGCATCAAACATTCTTGATTGCAATTCTTGATTGTGAATTCTTATAGAACCACCAGCAATTTCATTTCCGTTGAGAACTAAATCGTATGCACGAGCATTTACACTTGCTGGATCTGTCTCCAATTTATCAACTTCATCAAGATTTGGTGAAGTAAAAGGATGATGCATTGCATAAAAACGCTTTGTATCTTCATCCCATTCCAACAAAGGAAAATTTGTGACCCATAAAAGTGCTGGTTTTGAGTCTGGTTTGATTAAATCTAATCTTTTTGCCATTTCGAGACGTAAAAAGCCCATTATTGATAAAGATTTCATTTTTGGACCAGAAATGATAAAAATCAAATCGCCAACTTTTGCACCAAGATTATCGATTATTCCTTGTTTTTCTTCGTCCGACATAAATTTAGCAACAGGTGCATCTAAACCATCTTCGGTAACTCTCATCCAAATTAGTCCGCCAGCACCTAATTGTTTCACAAAATTAGTAATTACGTCAAGTTGGTTTCTTGTATAATCGCCACAACCTTGGGCAAGTAATCCAGTAATGATGCCATTTTTATCAATTGCATCTCTAAAAACTCTAAAATCAGATTTTTCAAATACATGATTTAAGATTTTCATTTCCAAGTTAAAGCGGAGGTCAGGTTTATCGCTGCCGTATTTTTCCATCGCTTCGTGAAAATCAATCCTTTTAATTGGAGTTTCAAGCTCAAAATTTTTAGTCTCCTTAAAAAGTTTAATCATCAAACCTTCAACCATTGCAAAAATATCTTCTTGGTCAACAAACGACATTTCAATATCAATTTGGGTAAATTCTGGTTGTCTGTCAGCTCGTAAATCTTCATCTCTAAAACATTTTACTATTTGGAAGTATTTATCGAATCCTGAAACCATTAGTAATTGTTTATAAGTTTGTGGAGATTGTGGAAGTGCATAAAATTTCCCACGATGAACACGACTTGGAACAAGAAAATCACGTGCCCCTTCTGGAGTTGATTTCATTAAATAAGGGGTTTCTATTTCCAAAAATCCATTATCATTAAAATAATTACGAACAGAATTATACATTTTTGAACGCATAATTAAGTTTTTTTGCATTTTTTCGCTTCTTAAATCTAAATAGCGATATTCTAATCTTATATCTTCATTAACATTTTCGCTTTTTTGAATAGGAAAAGGTGGTGTTTTGGCTTCATTTAGAATTAATAATTTATCAACCATTACATCAATTAAACCTGTTGGAATTGATTCGTTTTCCGTGTTTTCTGGACGTTTTCGAACAGTTCCTTCAACAGCAACAACATATTCACCACGCAAAAGAGAGCCAATTTTATGAGCCTCTGCATTATAATGTGGTTCAAAAACAATTTGAGTAATTCCATATCTATCACGTAAATCAACAAAAATTACACCGCCAAGGTCGCGTCGTGTATCAACCCAACCATTTAATATTACTTTTTCATCAATATTTGATTCTCTTAATTCACCACACGTGTGAGTTCTTCTGTTAAATTTCATTTTTTATAATCCTACACTTGTATTCGAAACTCATTATTTGATTTTAATAAATGAATTTCAAAAATATTCACTTTTTTTGTTAAAATTGAGTACAAAAATAGCAAAATCGGATTCGTATTCAAAGTATAATTAGGCTTATCGGAATAAATTGAACTCAAATTTAGGGTTTTATTCATAATATCTAAAATGAATGGATAGATATTCAGTTATAAATACATAACATATAATATATGTGCTTTCAGAAAGTAGAATATTTTTAATGCTGGTTATTAGATAGAAAAAATTAGGGTAAAATTAGTAAACAATCGCTCGAAAAAAACATTTTTACAATTATATAGTAATTGGTATCTTTATTTTTTCATTTATATAATTAATAATGAATATACCTAAAATTAGATATTTGCGAAATGCCTCATTTTCTGAAAAATTGGATAGTTTCTTCAATAATATTGGTGGACTTACGGTTTTTAACATCGAGTTTTTTAAACAACTTTTTACTTTGCCTATCGAAATTGCCCAAATAAAAAAACACATGAGTGAACTGGGCGTTAAAACCTTTTCAATTGTTAGCATTATGGGATTTATTTTAGGATTTGTATTGGCTTTGCAGTCATTTCCAGTCTTGGAACGATTTGGAGCAACTGATTTTTTGCCCGCAACGGTTTCCCTTTCAATTATTAGAGAATTGGCACCAATTCTTACTGCATTAATTTTTGCTGGACGCGTAAGTTCTGGAATTGGAGCTGAAATTTCTTCAATGCGTGTAACCGAACAAATTGATGCAATGGAAGTTTCGGCAATAAATCCATTTAAATATCTGGTTGTTTCACGCGTAATTGCAACAACTATAATTTTGCCAATTTTGACAATTTACGTTATTATGATTTCACTAATAGGAGCTTTTATTGCAGTAATTATGAGTGATAATATGAGTTTTATTTATTTTATTGAAGCCGTTATTTCGTCAATTGCATTTGGCGATTTAATCCCAGCATTAGTAAAAACCTACTTTTTTGGATATATTGTTGGAATTGTTGGCTCATATAAAGGTTACACAGCCGATGGAGGAACTGAAGGAGTTGGTCGTGCATCAACAACTGCAGTTGTTATGGCGTCACTTCTTATATTAATTGTTGATATGGTTATGGTAAAAATTACCGTATGGCTTTGGCCCTCAATTGGATAAAACTATGAATAACCAAATTATTGAAATAAATGATTTAGAAAAAAGTTTCGGAGAGCTAATAATTCTGAACAAAATTTCACTTAGTGTTTTTGAAGGTGAAAATTTTATAGTTTTTGGACAAAGCGGAACAGGAAAAAGCGTTCTTTTAAAATGTATTGTTGGTTTATTAGAACCAGATGCTGGTGATATAAAGATATTTGGAAACAGTATTCTAAATTTGAAAACCGAAAAACTGAATGAAATACGAAAAACAATGGGATTTCTATTCCAAGGAGCTGCTTTGTATGATTCAATGTCGGTTAGAGAAAATTTGCAATTTCCGTTAATCAGAAATTATAATTTTTCCAAAGAAGAATTAGAGCAAAAAACTATAACAACTCTTAGTATGGTTGGATTAGAAAATGCTATCAATAAAATGCCATCTGAGCTTTCTGGTGGAATGAGAAAGCGAATTGGACTTGCTCGCGCAATTATTACAGAACCCAAAATTATGCTTTACGATGAACCAACAACTGGTTTGGACCCAATTACTTCAAAGGAAATAAGCGTTTTAATTTTGGAATTGCAAAAAAAACTTAATATGACCTCAATTGTAGTTACTCACGATTTGCTCTGCGCGGAAATTATTGCAGATAGAGCAATTGTGCTTGATAAAGGTGATATTATTAAAGAAGGCACAATTAAAGAATTAACATCATCGGATAATAAATTATTAAGAAATTTTTTCAGTCACGAAATTATTAAACAATAATTCGTGGTTTCTTATTAGGAGAAAAATATGTTTAAGAGTTTTGAAGGAGCTCGTTTAGGAATTTTCATTTTTATTGGAAGTTTGTTAATAGTGCTTTCAATTTTCACAATCGGGAACAAAGAATCATTGTTTATTGAAACAATTACTCTAAACTCTAAATTTGAAAATGTTGAAGGACTTAAAACAGGAGCTCCAGTTAGACTTAGTGGATATACAATTGGTAGTATTAGCAATATTGTTCTCGCTGGTGATTCTGCTGGAACTGTTATAGTTACTATGCAAATTGAAAAATCATTGCAACATTTTATAAGATTAGATAGCGAAGCCTCAATTGTAACAGAAGGCTTGGTTGGTAAGAAAGTTGTTTCAATAACTCCAGGTTCTCAAAGTATAGCGATAGTTGGAGATGGAAGCTTTATAAAATCGAAAACCCCACTAAATATTACACAAGTAATTGAAGACACACAATCTATCATTTTGTATGTTAAAGATATTACAAAGGATTTTTCTGAAATAGTTAACAAAGTTAACGATGGCGAAGGTTCAATAGGGCGTTTAGTAAATGACGATGAACTATATAAAGCCGCAGTTGAAATTACTACAAGTGCAAGACAAAGTCTTGATATGATAACTGCCAAAATGGATGAAATTGCTGAACTTATTGTTCAAACCAACAGTACCGCAAACGTGGTATTCTCAAATATTGATACTTCAATAGTTGCGATCAAAAAAATAGTAACAGGAGTAGAAAAAGGTGAAGGTTCTATTGGAAAATTGATTAAAGATAACGATTCATACGATTCAATAAAAGTTATGATTAGCAATTTAACAGCAACCACAGAAGCAGCAAAATTGGGCTTAATTTCCTTTTCTGAAAATATGGAAGCTTTAAAACACAATTGGTTATTCAAAAAATACTTTGAAGAACGTGGTTATTGGAGTCAAGCTGAAATAGATGATAAATTAGAACAACTCGAAAACCAAAATAAATTACTTGATTTAAGAATTAAAGAACTCCACAGATTAGGAGTTGATATAAAGGATTTAAATAAAAAATAAAATTTGTACATATCAATTACAAAGTAGAAATACAATATTTGAAGTAGCTGAATTAAGAAAACCCAACTCAAAAAAGATTTGGGTTTTTTTTTCAGTTTTCTTATATTGATAATAATTATCATTAACAATATTTAAAATATATCGGAAATATGATTACAAATAAAAAATTATATGAAAATTTTACTCAAAATGGACTTAGACTCACTACACCTCGAAAAGCAGTAATTGATATATTAAGCGAGGATATAAATCATCCAACAGTTGAGGAGATATATTTGCAAGTCCATAAGAGATATCCATCAATTGGAATGATGACTGTCTACAGAACCCTTGATTTATTGGTAGAATGGGGAATAGTTCACAAATTTGTGTTCAGCGAAGGTAAAGCACGTTTTGAACTAACAGAGCATCCCAAAGGTTTAGAACATCATCACCATTTAATATGCCAAAAATGCAAAAAAATTATAAATTATAATGATTTTATAGATGAAGAATATAAGTTGTTAACAAAATTGGAAAAAAAACTATGTGCAACGCATAATTTTATAATAAGCAAACACATAATTGAATTTTATGGTATTTGTAGCACTTGTTCAAATAATTTAAATATTATATAAGAAGATTAAAAAATAAAATGGAAAAAATGGCAATAGAATTATTCCCGATAATCAAACATGCATTAATGATAACGGGATTTGTATTTGTTATGATGCTTGTTATCGAATACGTAAATGTTCAGACAAAAGGGTTATGGAAAAATGGTATAGCCGGTAGTATTTGGAAACAATATATATTTGCTGCAATTTTAGGAGCAATTCCAGGTTGCCTTGGCTCTTTTACTGCAGTGGCTCTTTATTCACATAGAATTATTACGTTTGGTGCAATTGTAACGACAATGATAGCAACTAGTGGGGATGAAGCATTTGTGATGCTCGCAATGTTTCCTGCAGAAGCAATTGGATTAACAGCATTAATATTTGTTGTCGGAATTATCGGAGGTTATGTAGCTGATAAAATTCCATTTTTCGAAAGACTGACAAAAAATATTACAGAAAAATCATTCCCACTTCATGAAAAAGAAAAATGTGTTTGTTTTTCTAAATCGTCATTTTTAGAAAGTTTACAAAAGCCTTCTATCTATAGAATTACTCTATTAGTGATTATTTTTATGTTTTTATTCACAGTCAGTAGCGGAATGCTAGCTGCAAGTGCAAAATTGTGGATTAAAATTACTGTAATTGTAGTAGTTTCAATCGCAATAATAATAATTGTCTCTGTTCCAGAACATTTTTTAGAAAAGCACATTTGGGAACACATTGTGTTGGTTCATGTCTTTAGAATATTCCTTTGGACTTTTGGGACTTTATTAGTTGTCCATTTTGCATTGGGCTATTTAGACCTAAATAATGTAATAGCTAATAATATGCTTATTGTTTTAGTTATTGCTGTCATTGTTGGAATAATTCCAGAATCTGGACCACATTTAATCTTTGTTACTTTATTTGCAAGCGGAAGCATTCCTTTTAGCATTTTAGTAGCTAACTCAATATCACAAGACGGACATGGGATGTTGCCTCTTTTAGCTGAATCCAAGAAGAGTTTTATATATGTAAAGTTAGTTAATGTTACAATAGCATTAATAATTGGCTTAGCTGGTTATTTATTAGGTTATTAATTATAAAAAATATAGTGAGTTATGTTACAGTTAAGAAATCAATTTATTTTAGCTCCAATGAAATTGGGGTATAGTAATGGCAGTGGAATTATAACGGAAAAGCATTTGCAGTTTTACAATTTAAGAAGTAAGCATATTGGAGCTATTAATATTGAACCGTTATATATGCATTCTGGTTTGCGTGAAATACCAACTCAAATTGGTATTGATAGTGATGACAAGATAAAAGGGTTAAAAACACTTACAAAATTAGCGCATCAAAATGGTGCAAAAATCATTGCAAATATCAACCATCCAGGAAGAATGGCAAATCCGAAAATTCCTAATAATATTTATTGGTCATCAACAGATAAAGCTTGTCCAAATGGTGGAGCTACACCAATTAAAATGAATAGAGATATGAGGGATAGTGTAATTGAACTGTTTGTAAATTCTGCAAGGCGTGCTGTAGAAGCGGAATTTGATATTGTTGAATTGCAATTTGGGCATGGATATTTACTTGCTCAGTTTATTTCCCCAGATGTAAATGATAGAAAAGATGAATACGGTGGAAGCTTTGAAAATAGAATAAAATTTCCACTAGAGGTTTTAGATGCTGTTTGCAAGGCAATATCTATTCCAATAATAGCACGCATTAGTGCGGATGAAATGATGCCAACAGGATATCACTTAGAAGATATGATTTTATTCTCGCATATATTAGAAGCAAAAGGAGTCAGTGCTATACACGTATCCGCTGGTTCTGCTTGCTCTTCAGCACCATGGTTTTTTCAACATATGTTTATTAATAAGGGAAAAACTTGGGAATTGGCTGCCAAAATTAAAGAGAAAGTAAATATTCCTATATTATTTGTTGGAAGAATAAATTCAATAAACAATATAAATGAAATAAATGAAAAATATAAAGCGGATTATATTTCGATAGGTAGAGCTTTGGTGGCTGACCATAATTTTATTGGAAAATATTTGAATTTGGTTGAAGGTAATATTCGTCCATGTCTCGCATGTGCTGAAGGTTGTTTAGGTGGCGTTCGCGCTGGCAAAGGCTTAGGATGTGTTGTTAACCCACTTGTAAATACTGGGCTTTCGGAAGTACTAGTATCAGATAATACACAGAAATTTGCTGTCGTTGGTGGTGGATTAGCCGGTATGGAAGCTGCAATAACACTAAATAAACGTGGGCATATAATCGATTTGTATGAGAAAAATGAATTAGGTGGACAGTTTAATTTGGCATATTTACCACCAAATAAAGAAAATTTAAAAGAGATTGTTGACTATTACAAAAAAGAAATTGAGGATAGAAAAATAAATCTAATTAAAGATGAAGCAGATATGGTTGAGCTAGAAAAAAGAAATTATGATGGAATTATTATTGCAACAGGTGCAATTCCAGCAGTTCCTCCTATAAAAGGATTAACCAAATTTTATTGGACTGAATTTTTGGATGATTCACAAATGCCATTTGATAAAACAATTCTCATTATTGGTGGCGGTCTTATTGGTTTAGAAGTTGCATCAAAATTGGTTGATGCAAACAATCGTGTTATTATCGTCGAATTGCTTGGTGAAATAGCCCGAGATATGGAGATGATTGAAAAAGCAATGACAACAAAAAAACTAGAAGCAAAATGTGCTAAAATTATCGTGAATTATAAAGTAACAGAAGTTGATGGAAGCAGTGTGTTAATTACCAATGGTGAGGATAAAAAAATAATTGAAAACATAGATGAAATTGTTGTTACAACTGGAATGAAAAGTTATCATCCATTTGAAAAAAGTGAAATAATACCAACATATTTTGTTGGTGACGCAAAAAAAGTTGGTAAAGCTCAAGAAGCAATTAAAGATGCTTATGAATTAGCTATAAATTTGTAAATACAAATAGGTGAAATATGAAAAATAAAACAAGGATTGGAATTATCATTTGTGACCGCTATAAAACTTGTGCAGGAGGAAAGTGCTTTAGAGCATTAGCTAACCGAGAAGGTGCTTTTGATATTTATTCGAAAGATGACTCAGTTGAACTTGTTGGATATACAACTTGTGGTGGTTGTCCTGGTGGAAATATTGAATATGCACCAGAAGAAATGAAAAAGAACGGAGCTGAAGTTATTCATCTTGCAACGGGTTTTGTTGTGGGATATCCGCCTTGCCCATATATTGAACAGTTCCAAAAATTCATCCCAGAAAAGTATGGAATGAATGTTGTTGTAGGAACACATCCAATTCCCGAGAAATATTACAAAACACACAAAAATCTTGGTACTTGGGATAATCTAAAATGGGATGAAATAACAGCACCAACATTAGCTACCACAGAAATGCGTTTGAAGTATGATTAAAATATGAATGAAACTATGCAGTTTATTTGATAATTGAGTATTATCAAATAAACTGCATTTTGTTATCAATTGATGAGAATAAAAAAAGGCGTTGTGGAACGCCTTTTTGAAATTAAATTTCTCCTTCGTATCTAACCCACTCTTGAGTACGATAGAAAAAGGCGACATAACCACGAACCTGTAATTTACCTTTTTCAACCCAGAGTTTGCAGTCATAAGTCTTGCCTTTTTTGGGGTCTAAAATTTCACCATCGTCCCAAACGCCATCATCAAATTTCATATCTTTGATAATGTTCATACCAAGAATCTTTTTGTTTTTTCTCGGATCTTTATCGTCACATTTATCGCAAACCGGGTCTGGATCTTCACCAGGTTTCCTGAATAGTTTAACAATATCACCATAAAGTTTACCATTTTTTAAATAAATTTTAACAACTGATTTTGGATTTCCAGTTTCATCATCAATTGATTTCCACAAACCAGTAATATTTTCGTGTTGAGCAAATAGAATATTCGAGAGTAACAAGAATATAATAGATGCAGATAAAACAAATAGTCGCTTCATTCTTTCTCCTTTTTATCAATGAGTTATTTGATGGTGTAAAATATGAATTTTATATTTCTTCTCAAAATGCAACCTATTTAAATGTTTCCAAGCAATTGCATTAAAATTGTAAAAATGTCAATATGTTTTGCTAATTTTAAAGAGCAAATAGATTAAAAGTTTATCAGTAGTTAATCAAATAGGAATTATTATGAAGAAAAATTTATTGTTTATATTTATCATTCAAATCATTATGACGGTTAGTATTGCTTTTTCACAAACTGGAAAGCCACAGTACATAATCCGAACTGAACAAAATGGTGTTGACTTTGGGTCATTTACTATTGAGTTATTCCCATCTATTGCACCGTTGCATTCTGCATATTTTGATAGTTTAGTTAACATCAGTTTCTTTGATTCAACAGCGTTTCATAGAGTTGTTCCAGATTTTGTAATTCAGGGAGGTGATCCTAATTCAAAAGATAAACCGCGAGAAACTTGGGGTGAGGGTGATCCTTCACAGGCTACTATTTTAGCAGAATTTTCTGGTGTTTCACATTTAAGGGGAATTGTTGGTGCAGCTCGTGATGAAGATATAAATAGTGCGAGTTCTCAGTTCTATGTTAACGTTGCCGATAATACATCATTAGATAGTCTTTACACTGCATTCGGTAAAGTTATAGAAGGTATGGACATTGTTGATAAAATAGTAAATGTTCCCCGCGACGTAAATGATAATCCTATTGATAAAATTGAAATGTTTGTTACAAAGGGAGGATTTACAAATATAGTTCCTAAAACGCCTTCGTTAATATCTCCGCTGGATAACGAGGTAGGTTTAATAATTGGCGATACTTTAAAATGGGATTTTAACGAAGATGTAGTCGAATATAATATTCAAATATCTACTGATGATAATTTCGATTCGCTTATAATTGATTCTCGAGTAGGAAATAATTTTTTTCGCATTGAAAATATTGAATTGGGAAATGTTACGTATTATTGGAAGGTTATGTCTAATAATGGTGGTAACAAAAGCGAATATTCGACTCCACAAAAATTCACATCATCAATTAAGGCACCCATATTATTGTCACCCGCTAAGAATGAAGATAGCGTTTCGGTTACTCCAAAATTGGAATGGACAGCAGTTGACGGAGCAACAAAATATAAAGTGCAAATATCTACTGCCCCTTTATTTAATGCTCAATACATAATAGTTGATGTTGATACTATTACAACTAATTTTTATATAACGCCAGTTTTACAAGCCAGTAAAAGTCATTATTGGAAAGTATTTAGTTTAACAGATGAATACGTTGGACCAAGCTCCGATTTTAGCAGGTTTGTTACAGGAAATATAACCTCAATTAAGTATGAAGATGAAATACCAAGTAATTTTAGCTTATCTCAAAATTATCCAAATCCATTTAACCCAAGCACTCAAATAATGTATCAATTACCTGAAAATTCATTTGTTGAATTAGTAGTATATAATTCAATTGGTCAGTTGGTATCAAGGCTTATAAATCGTTATCAGACAAAAGGAATTTATACAATTAGTTTTGATGCAACAAACTTGCCAAGTGGAATTTATGTATATAAACTAATTGCTGGTGATTTTAGTGCTACAAGAAAAATGTTAATTGCAAAATAGTATTATAAAGAGGGAAAATGATTTCCCTCATATTCACAACAAGTCTTTAAGTGATAAATAGCTTGCTTCAATTGTTATATCTAAATCTTCTTTAGTATGAGCAGTTGAAATAAATACTGCTTCAAATTGCGACGGTGCCAAATATATTCCTTTTCCCAACATTTTGTGAAAATATTTACCATATAATTGAGCATCTGATTTTAGTGCAGTAGCAAAATTATCTACTTTTGATTCAGTAAAGAAAAGGCAGCTCATAGAACCAACTCTATTCATAGCAAAGGTTTTATTAAATTTACTCATAACATCTTTTAATCCACTTTCGAGATATTTACCTTTTTCTTCCAAAATATTATAAATATCTGGATTTTCTTTGATGTATGAAAGAGCCGCAAAACCAGCGCTCATTGCAAGTGGATTTCCACTCAATGTTCCAGCTTGGTATACAGGACCAATTGGAGCTAAAGTGTCCATAATATCTCTTCTTCCTCCAAAAGCGCCAACTGGAAGTCCACCTCCAATAATTTTACCTAAAGTTGTTAGGTCAGGTTTAATAGCATAAATTTCTTGAGCGCCACCTTTTGCAACTCTAAATCCAGACATAACTTCATCAAAAATTAAAACGATGTTTTCTTCATTGCACAATGTTCGTAATTCAGTTAAGAATTCTTTGTTTGCAGGAACAACACCCATATTTCCAGCTATTGGCTCAATAATTATAGCAGCAATATCGTTTTTATTTTCGGCAATAAGTTTTTTTACGGAATTAATATCATTATAGTCAGCAACTAAAGTATCGGCAGCATTTGCCTTTGTAACACCAGGACTTGTCGGAACGCCAAATGTTAAAGCCCCAGAACCAGCTTTTATAAGAAAGTAGTCAGCATGACCGTGGTAGCAGCCTTCAAATTTTATAAATTTATTTCGGTTCGTAAATCCACGAGCTGCTCTAACAGCACTCATTGTTGCTTCAGTTCCACTATTGACCATTCTTATCTTTTCAATTGAAGGCACGAGCTCGGAAATAAGTTTTGCCATTTTAATTTCTAACTCAGTAGGGGCGCCAAAACTTGTTCCATTTTCAAGACTACTTTTAATAGCATCAACAATAAATTTTGGATTATGTCCAAATAAATGTGGACCCCAGCTTCCAATATATTCTATATATTCATTTTTGTCCACATCATAAAGTTTTGAACCACTTCCTCGTTCAATAAACAAAGGGGTTCCACCAACAGATTTAAAAGCACGAACAGGAGAATTTACTCCTCCTGGTATATATTTTTTTGCTTCTTCAAATAATGTTTCACTTTTTGTATAATTCATTTTATATCCAGATTAATCTTTTAATAATTTAGCAACATCTTTGGCAAAATAGGTAAGAATCATATCAGCACCAGCTCGTTTTATACCAATTAAGGATTCGAGCATAACTCGCTTTTCATCAATCCAATCAAGTTTACCGCCAGCTTTAATAATTGCATATTCGCCACTAACTTGATAAGCTGCAATTGGAATATTAAATTCGTCTTTAACTCGTCTAATAATATCTAAATAAGGACCAGCAGGTTTTACCATAATTATGTCGGCACTTTCTAATATGTCGGATTCTGCTTCGCGTATTGCCTCATTACTATTAGCTTCATCCATTTGATGCGAACGTCTATCACCAAAAGCAGGTGCAGAATCAGCAGCATCTCTAAAAGGTCCATAATATCCAGAAGCATATTTAACAGCGTAGCTCATTATTGGAATATTTTTAAAACCATTTAAATCCAATCCATTTCTAATTGCAGCTACTCTGCCATCCATCATGTCAGATGGAGCAATTATATCGGCACCGGCTTTTGCATGGGAAATAGCTTCCTTTACAAGTAGTTCAACTGTCTCATCGTTAAGTATTTCTTCGTTATGTAAAATACCGCAATGACCGTGCGACGTATATTCGCAAAGACAAACATCTGTGATTACAAGTAAGTTCTTAACTTCTTTTTTAATTGCCTTAACAGCACGCTGAATAATTCCCTCATCGCTATAAGCTTCAGACCCAACCTCGTCTTTATGTTCTGGAATGCCAAAGAGAATTATAGCTGGAATTCCAAGTGCTACAACTTCCTTGCATTCTTCAATTAGTACATCAATCGACATTTGAAAAACACCAGGCATTGAGCGTATTTCATTTTTAATTCCACTTCCAGGCATAACAAAAAGAGGATAAATTAAATCTGATTTTCGCAAATGTGTTTCTCTAACCATATCACGTAAAATAGGATTGTGTCGTAAACGTCTAAGTCTTACGTTTGGATAATTTGCCATTTTATTCTCCTAAAAATTTAAGCTTTGTTTAACTTTATTGTATATTACTTCTGAACTCTTTATACAATCACCGACAGAAATGCCACCTACATAATTGCCACCTAAAATAATACCATTATTCTCTTTTTCAAAAGTCGCAATGTAATTAGCGTGTTCATTGTAGCCAATGTTATATTGTGGAATAGCTTTGTTCCAAAAAGAAAATTTGATGAATTCATGTTTACCGGATATTTTCATCAAAGATTCAAATTCAGCAATAACTTCATTAATTAATTTACTGTTGTCATCGTTAAATAGTTCTGGCGAACGAGCTCCACCGATAAATAGAGTAAAGGAAGCTTTATCTTTTGGTGCTCTGTCATTAAAAATAACCGAACTCCATAAAGCTCCAAGAAATTTCTTCTTTTCCTTTGATGGAATTAAAAATCCAAATCCATCTAAAGGTTGACCAATACAACTTTTATCATAACCCAAATACAAAACCATAACAGGTGGGTAATAGATGCTATCAAGATGACTACGTAATTGCAAATCTAAAGAGTTAAATATATTTGCTGTCACATGAGATGGTGCCGTTGAAACGACAATATCGGCAGATAACGAATTCTTAATTCCATTATGGTTGTATATAATTTTGTATTTATTGCTCTCTTTTTCAACTGATGTAACCGTTGCGTTTAGAATAACACTCTCAAATAGTTCATTATGTAATGCTTTGGGTAAGGCAGACATTCCATCAACAAATGAGAACATTGCTGCATTTTGTTTGGATTGTTCCCCACTTTTCTTCCTTTCTCTTGCTCCTTTAATTGTACCTTTTATTAATCCACCATATAGTTCTTCCAGACGATAAAGTTTTGGGAAAGCTGATTTAACGCTTAATTTATCTGGGTTACCGGCATAAACTCCAGCAACAAAAGGATTAATTGCGTAATCTAAAAATTCTTTGCCTAAACGTCTTGTTACAAATTCAGAAATAGATTGATTGAACCCGTCATCGGATTTACCGATAAAGGGCTCTAGCCCTAAGCGCAACTTAGCTTTTGTTGAGAATAGTTTAGTCGTAAAAAATGATTTTAAACTCATTGGAAGTTCATGAAGAACATTATCTCGCAATATGTATCTTTTATTCCCAGCTTTATTTGCGTATATAAACTGTTCGCTAAGATTTAAATCACTTACAAGAGTTTTAATTAGCGGAGATGTTTCCAAGCCACTATTTGGTCCATAGTCTATTAAGTATCCATCTGTCTTTTCCGTAAGCATTGAACCACCGACAACAGAATTAGCTTCAAGAATAGTAACATTAAATCCATCTTTCTTAAGCCACTGTGCCGTTGCCAAACCAGTAATTCCAGCACCGATAATTACAATATTGTTATTCATTTATTAACTCATTTATTACTATTTCATGCAATTGTTCTATAAAAAGTGGAGAGTCATTCAGTCCTTTTATTACTCGATAATTTATTATTCCGTTACTTTCAGCTACTTTTCTATATTCAATTCCAAGCTCATAAAGGGTTTCAATATGGTCTGAAACAAAGCTAATTGGAATCACAATTAAATGTTTAATTCCTTCAATTCCAAGTTCTTTAACTTTTTCTTCGGTTGATGGAACAAGCCATTTTACGGGCCCAACTTTACTTTGATAACTAATATGATACTTTTCAGAATTATTACGTAATTCCATAATTAACCGGATACTTTCTAATATTTGCTTCTGATATGGGTCGCCATTATCAATAAGGCTTTGGGGAACACTATGTGCACTGAAAAGCAAATGTGCTTCTTTCTTTTCCTCAATTGATAGTAAATTTAACGCTTCATCAATTCGGTTACTTATTGCTAATAAATATTTCTGCTTATCATAAAAATTATTGATAGAAATAACTTTATCTTTATCCCCTTTATATTGTCTCCACCATTCATTGAATGAAGAGCCAGTTGTTACAGATGAAAAATGAGGATAAAGCGGAAGCAATAGAATTTTTGTGTACTTGTTTATGCTAATTTTATTAATGGTTTCACTAGTAAGTGGTTTCCAATATCGCATTGCAATAAACACATCGGCATTTAAACCGCTATTTCTCAATGAAATTTCTAAAAGTTTACGTTGATTTTCTGTATGTTCATTCTGTGGTGATTTATTTCCAATTTGTTTGTATTGTTCAATCACTTTTTTAGTTCGCAATTTTGAAATAATTTTAGCAAAAATCTTTTGTCCAAAAGGAATTTTAAAAATATCTGGGTCTTGAAACAAATTGTATAGAAATGGTTCAATGGTTTCAAGCGAATCAGGCCCACCCATATTTAATAAAACAATAGCGTATTTTTCATTCATCATTTTATCTTTCTATACTGTTCTTGAATATCGAACTTTTCCATTGTCTTCATCGAGAAATGCATCAAAACACATTGCAATATTTCTAATTAATAATCGTCCCATTTCTGTTACTATTATTGAATCTTGATTAAGCACAACTAAATTGTCTGGAATAAAATGCTTCACTTTTTCTATTCCAGTAGAAAAATATTCGTTAAAAATAATTCCATATTTGTTTTCAAATGACTTAAACTGCAATTCAAAATCGCACATTAAACTCATTATAACATCACGACGAAGTACATCATCTTCTGACATAAAATAGCCTTTTGCAAGCGGTAACAATGCATTATCAATTTTATCAAAATATTCTTTCTCTGTTTTAATGTTTTGAGAATATATATTGCTGAATTGACTAATGCTGGTAATTCCAAGTGCATAAAGGTCAGTATCAGATTTGGTTGAATAACCTTGAAAATTTCGATGTAGCTTTTTATCATTTAGTGCAATTGCTAATTCGTCATCAGGTTTTGCAAAATGATCCATTCCAATAAAAATATATCCAGCGTCAGTGAGTCTTTCAATAGTGTACTTTAATATGCTCAGTTTAACATCAGGGGTTGGTAAATCTTCTGGTTTGATTAACTCCATATGTTTTTTCATCCAAGGAACATGGGCATAGTTGAAAACGGCAATTCTATTTGGTGAAATATCAATAATTTTTTCCAACGTTTCACTAAAGGTTTCTAAAGTTTGATGTGGTAATCCGTACATCAAATCGAGATTTATACTATGAAACCCTAATTCACGAACCCAGTCCACAGCCTGTCGAGTAATATTTTCGGGTTGAATTCTATTAACGGCAACTTGTACTTCGTGTGTAAAATCCTGAACTCCCATACTAATTCTGTTAAAACCGCCATCACGCAAAGCTTTAAGATGATTGAATGTTAGCTCACGAGGGTCAATTTCACAACTTGCTTCAATGTTCGAATCCAAAATAAAATTAGAATTTATAAACGAAAGCAATTCCGTTATTTCTATTGGACTTAAGTGAGTTGGAGTGCCTCCACCCCAATGAAGCTGGCTTACAATTCGCTTCCCATTTAGTTGTTTCTTTAATAGAATAATTTCCTTTTTTAGATAATCGACGTATTTGGCAATTCTTCCACGATTATTACTAATAATCATGTTGCAACCGCAGAAATAGCACAGAGTATCACAAAAAGGTACGTGAAAATAAAGCGAAAGTGGTGTTGAGTTGCTTGAAGAGTTATTTATTTCAATTGAGGATAAATACTGTTCATAACCAAAATCGTCTTTAAAATGTGGTGCAGTTGGATAGCTCGTATATCGAGGTCCTGGTTTATCATATTTTTTAATTAAATCTATATCTATGTTAAACATTTATAATCCTTTCTAATGATAGTGTTTACTTTCCTCTTTCACTATATCAACAAGCGCTTTTGCATTTGCTGGAGAAATGTCTGGTAAAATTCCATGACCTAAATTGAATATGTGTCCATTTCCAAATCCGTAAGAATCAAGTACTTTTACCGATTCTGTTTTGATTGTTTCTGTATTTGCAAATAAAACAGTTGGATCCATATTGCCTTGAATAGCAACTTTGTCTCCAATTAACTTTCTTACTTCACCAATATTGTGAGTCCAATCTATACTGATTACATCCGTTCCAGAATCAGCAAGTTCAACTAGAGAGTGATGAATTCCTTTTGCATATGTAATAATTGGTTCGTCTGTTTTTTCAATATTGTCAATTACTTTCTTTATATATTTCAAGGAAAACTCCTTGTATAAATCTGGAGAAAGCAGACCACCCCAAGTATCAAAAATTTGAACTGCATTTACACCGCATTTAATCTTTAAAGATAAATATTCGGAAACAGTTTCAGAAATAAGCTCAAGAAGTTTGTGAGCTAACACAGGATTGTTAAAAATTAAATTTTTAATCTTGCTAAAATTTTTAGAACCGCCACCTTCAACCATATATGTTAGTAATGTCCACGGTGAGCCGCTAAATCCAATAAGTGGAACTCTTCCATTAAGCTCTTTTTTTGTCATTTTAAGTGCTTCAAAAACATAGCTTAATTTGTCGGATAAATCTATATTTGAAAGTCTGTTGATATCACTTTCCTGTGTAATTGTCCAGTCAAAACTTGGACCTATTGATTCAACCATTTCATAATTCATTCCCAAAGCTTCTGGAATTACCAAAATATCCGAAAAAATTATTGCGGCATCAACGCCAATAATATCAACTGGTTGAATTGTAACTTCCGTTGCAAGCTCCGGTGTTTTTACCATTGATTTAAAATCTGAATTGGTTCTAACTTTGCGATATTCTGGCAAATATCTTCCAGCTTGTCTCATAATCCAAATTGGTGTTCTATCTATGTTCTCTTTCTTGCATGCACGCAAAAACAAGTTATTTTTTAAGTTTTCCAAAGGTTCTCTCAGTTTAATTTATAATAATTCAAAATATCGTTTGAAAGTGAATTCAAATTATATTCACTTGGTTCAATACTTACTTTCAAATTGTGTTTATTTATTGCTTCAGTTGTTATGGGACCAATTGAGGCAATGGTTTTATTAGCAAAATATCTGTAAATGTCTTTTACCTCAAATATTGAAACAAAATTATAAAATGTTGAAGGACTTGTAAAAATGTATAAATCAATTTCCATTGATAATATGTTTTGTTTTAATGAGTCTGAAATATTCTGCGGAACATTATTTTCATAGACTACAATTAAATCAACCATAGCACCTTTTGATTCCAACGATATAGATAAATCACTTTTGGAAAGCCGAGAGCAAGGAATTAGTATTGATTTATTGGCTACTAAATTCGCCTTTAATAAGCTATTTATACTATTTGACGATGAATTGTGAGGAATTAAATCAACATCAATTTGCTTATCAATAAGAGCCAAGGCTGTCTTTTCACCAATTGCCACAATTTTTGTTTTTCTTGAAAAATTCGTGAAATCATTGCCATATAAATTTACAAAGTATTTAACAGCATTTGTTGAAGTAAATATAATGTAGTCGTAGCTATCAGCAAACTTAATTTTATTCAAATCATTAACTGATAAATTGGCTTTCCCAATTTCAATTGTTGGAAAGTGAATAAAATTTATTTTATCCGAATTGATAAGTGATTTTAAACCTAAGTCGCTTCCACTGATTCCTGTAAATAAAATATTTATTTTCTTATCAGTCATTATAGTTTGTAAACTTCCATTAAAATTTTCTTTCCACCAGCCTTTGAAATATCTTTTGCCAATGTTTTGCCAAGCTCTTCAGCATTTTTTTTACTTCCTCTAATTGTTTTTGAAAAAGTAATTGTTCCATCTGGAGAGCCAACAAATCCGCTTAAATAAAGACCATTGCTTTTAAGTGTTGCAAATGCACCAATAGGAACTTGACAACCACCGCCAAGCGATTTCAAAAACGATCTTTCCGCAGAAACTGCAAAATAAGTTTCTGCATCGTGAATGCCTTTAGCTATTTCTTTAGCAAATTCATTTTTTGAAGAAATTTCAATTCCAAGTGCACCTTGTCCCACAGCGGGCAAAATTGTTTCTGCTGGAATTATTGAGGAAATGTGCTTTTTCAATTTCAAGCGTTCCAATCCAGCGCGGGCTAAAATCATTCCATCCCATTCAGAATCGGCAAATTTCTGCAAGCGAGTTTGCACATTTCCTCTAATCTCAACAATGTTTATATCTGGACGAATGTGCAATATTTGGCTTGCTCTGCGGAGCGAACCAGTTGCAACAGTTGCCCCAATTGGTAAACTTTCCAAAGTAACACCTTTTTTGCGACCAACCAAAACATCCTCAACATCGTGGCGTTTTGTTACAGCCACCAATTCTAATCCTTTTGGCAATACGGTAGGAAGATCTTTTAAGCTATGCACTGCAATATCAATTGTTCCAGCAAGTAATTCATTTTCAATTTCTTTTGTAAACAAGCCTTTGTCACCAATTTTTGATAGCGCCACATCAAGTATTTTGTCACCTTTTGTGCTTATTTTCTTTAATTCAACTTTAACATTCTTGAACTTTTTCTCAATTTCTTTTTTGATAAAGTTAGCTTGCCAAAGTGCTAATTCACTTTTTCGTGTTCCAATTATTAAAAGTTTCTTTTCCAACTTACTTTGCTCCATTATTATCAAAATCTTTATCAGAATTATTTTCGGGTTTGTTATCTAAATTGAATAATTCTCTTATTACATCAGAATAAATTTTAGCTTCCTCAAAATTTGTACCTGTTTCCGAAATCCGTTTCAAGTTCCAAGTAGGATTATGAAGAATTCTACCAATAATTCTTTTCGTCATACTATCAACTTTTTCGTATTCATAATCGTGAATTTTATAACGCACTTTTTCAATTTCATCTAATCTTATTTCTTCAAAAAAATCGCGAAAATCTTTTATTGTTGGAACTATATTTAAAGTATTATACCATTTAAAGAATGATTTCATTTCATCCATTATAATGTCGTTTACCAAAGGAATTTGGCTTTCGCGATTTTTCAAATTTTCATTTACAATTATATTTAGAGAATCAATATCGCTGTAAAAAATTCCATCAATATCGGCAACTTTAGGATTTACGTCGCGTGGAAGTGCAATATCCAAAATAGAACACATTTTGCCTTTTCGCTCTTTCATCATCTTTTTTACATCATCAAACTCAAGAATATAACCATCCGCACTTGTGGCAGAAACGATTATATCAAATTTATGAATTGATTCTTTTATGGTATTAAATTCAATTACATCGCCATTTAATTTGTTGGCTAAAATTTCAGCTTTTAACTTTGTACGATTTGAAATAAACAATTTGCCAATTCCATTTTCGCGTAAATGTTTAGCTGCCAATTCGCCTGTTTCACCAGCGCCAATTACTAATGCTGCTTTTGTTTCAAATGAGGAGAAAATTTTCTCCAAAATCTTAATTCCAGCATAACTAATAGTAACTGCACCTTCACCGATTTTTGTTTCTGTAATTGTTCTTTTTCCAACACGGACAGCCGATTCAAACAACTTATGCATTAACGTCTTTGAAAAACCTAAATCTTCTGATAAAAGAAATGCATCTTTTACTTGTCCATGAATTTGGCTATCTCCAATTATTAATGAGTTTATAGATGCCGCAACTTCCAAAACATGTTTAACTGCACCACACGAAAAATAATTAAGAAAATGCTCAGACGATAAACCATCTACTTTCTTAAATGCCAACAAACTATTTTGAACATCCTTGTATGTAATTTTCCCCGATTTTGGAATTCCAAATATTTCTGTTCGGTTACATGTTGATAAAACATATCCTTCCGAAAAAACGGTTTGCTTCAATATTGGAATAAACTCAAGAATTTCATCATTACTTAAATGCAAAGATTCTCTCAACTCAATAGAAGCCGTTTTATGATTTATTGAAATACCAATTATGTCCATAAAAAAAACAAATTAATTTCTAATTAACAAAATCGTGAAAACCACTTAAAATTGTTCCAGTTAATACCAAAGAAAGGATAGAAAATAGGAAGGCGTATAGTGAAAATTTGGCAAAACTTTTTCCAGAAATATTTTTGCTAGCCTTTAAAATAATTCCAACACCATAAATTAACCAAACTATCATGGTAGAAACTATTTTTGGGTCAAAGTAACTAAAACCTGGAAAAGCTGAAGGCAACCATGCAAATCCAATAACAATTGCAATTGTTAGCAGAATAAAACCAATTAAGATTGAATAATAATTTAATCTATCCAAAATTTCTAAGTTTGGAAGTCGCTTAAATAAAATATTAAATTTATTAGCCTTTATGTTTTTATATAAAAGAAAATACATTGATGCATACGCTGCAGAAATTGAAATAGCCGAAAATCCTAAAATTGCGGTAATAACATGAGTTCCGAGTGGATAGTTTTGTAGAATACTATTAACTAAATAAACATCTTTAATAAAAATTGTGGATTTTGTTTGAAAAAACAACGGAAAAATAAGAATAAATACTCCAGTTCCTCTAATATCGCTTAACAACTCAATCAAAAAATATGTAAAAGCAATTGCAAAAGCTAAAAGAGAAAAAATTTCGTATTGAGTAACAATTGGAAGATGCTCAAGATAAAATGTCCGTTCAACCAAATAAACAACATGAAAAAGTAGCGTTAAAAAGAGAAACAGTCTTTTTATGTTGTGCAAAAATTTGCTTTCGTTCATAAAATCGTATAAATAAGCCAAAAATGTTATAAAATATAACATTGGCAAGGAATAGGACATTATTTGCATAGTTTGAAGCATCTTTCAATAATATTATTTTATGAATCTAAATTTGTATCTATTATTCATAAAAGTCAATCAAAATGGTTCTTTTAGCCAATTTAATCTTTTTTTTCGGTCATATAATTTATTAATCATCTTTTTTATAGCGTTTTTAAGTAAACATTATTTACAATTTGTGCTAAAAACAATGCGACTGATTTACAAATTGCTTAAAAATATTCAAGTAAATCTGTATCTTTGAAAATCAAAAAAAATAAATTATTTGGACTTTTATGAGCACTTCTTATAAAGATTCTGGCGTTGATATTAAAGCTGGTGAAGAAACAGTTGACAAAATTAAAGAAATTGTTAAATCTACTTTCAATAAAAAGGTACTTTCTGGAATTGGACATTTTGGAGCATTTTATGAAATGGATTTCAAAAAATATGAAAATCCAGTACTCGTTTCGAGTGTTGATGGTGTTGGAACCAAGTTAAAAGTTGCGTTTTTGATGGATAAACACAATACTGTTGGACAGGATTTGGTAAATCACTGCGTTAACGATATTGCGGTTGGTGGTGCAATTCCAGAATATTTTATGGATTATATGGCTTTTGGAAAACTTGACCCCAAAATTGCTGAAAAAATTATGGAAGGATTTGCTAATGCATGTCGCGAAAATGGAGTTGCTTTAATCGGCGGCGAAACAGCTGAAATGCCAGGACTTTATGCCGAAAACGAGTACGATATGTCGGGAACAATTGTAGGAATTATTGAAAAATCAAAAATTCTAAATGGCGACAAAGTGAAAAAAGGCGATGTTCTTGTGGGATTTCCTTCAACTGGATTGCACACAAACGGATATTCACTTGCCAGAAAAGTGCTTTTTGATAAATATTCTGTAAATGACGTTCCAGAAGGATTTGAAAACAGCATTGGCGAAGAATTGCTTAAAGTTCATAAATCGTACCTAAGTTTAATTCAAACAATTATAAATAAAATGGACGTTCACGCATTTTCACACATTACTGGTGGCGGAATTTTAGGAAACACAATGCGAGTTGTTCCAAACGGTTTGAGTTTAAATGTTGATTGGAATGCATGGAAACTTCCTCCAATTTTTGAATTAATTAGAACAACAGGAAATATTTCTGACGAAGAAATGAGAAAGGCATTTAATATTGGAATTGGTTTAATTGCAATTGTTGATAAAAATGATGTAGAATTGTTAAAATCAATTGCCGATGAAATAAATGAGAAATATTTTATAATTGGAAATGTTGAATAATTTATAATTCCCAAATACGATAAAGTTGAAAAATTTATCAAAACTAACAAATAGAAAGCTAAAAATGTTTATAGACACACACACGCATCTTTTTTTCAAAAATTTTGATGACGATAGAGAAGAAGTTGTTAAAAATGCAATTGCTTCTGGAGTAAAATATATGCTGGTTCCTGGAACTGACATTGAAACTTCAAAACAAGCTATTGAATTGGCGGAAAAATTTGATGCGGTTTATGCTTCTGTTGGCGTTCATCCACACGATACAAAAGATTGGAGTAATTCGCTAATTGAAGAACTAAAAGAACTAACAAAACATCCCAAAGTAGTTGCTATTGGCGAAATTGGGCTTGATTATTTTTACGATTTTTCACCTAAAGATAAGCAAAAAGAAGCGTTTGATAAGCAAATTGAATTGGCTTTGGAGCTAAATTTGCCAGTAATTATACACAATCGCGATTCAAACGAAGATATTATGGAATTTGCTCGAAAGTATAAGAATACTCCACTAAAAGCTCAATATCATTGTTTTGCTGGAACAGTGGAAAACGCTCGCGAACTTGTTGAAATGGGTCATTTTATATCATTTACTGGAAATATTACATTCAAAAAAGCGGATTCAATTCGCGAAGTTATTTCAAAAGTAAGTGTCGAAAATATTTTGTTGGAAACAGATTCTCCATTTCTTACTCCAGAACCATTTCGCGGAAAGAGAAACGAACCCAAAAATATTCCATTAATAGCTGAGATAATTGCCAAAATTCATCATCTAAGAATTGAAGATGTGGCAAGAACAACTTCTTGGAACGCTTTCAAATTATTCGGAATTGGTGAAAAAATGAAATTAAGCTACACTTACCAAATTGGCGAATCGCTTTATGTAAATGTTACAAATCGTTGCAATGCCGATTGTGTTTTTTGCGATAGAAAAGGCGAAGCGGTAATAAATGGCTATAAACTTAAAATGAGCAAATTGGAAGAACCAGAAGCTGAAGTTTATATTTCAGAAATTGGCGACCCCACAAAATACCAAGAAATTGTATTTTGTGGCTACGGCGAACCAACAATTAGGTGGGAAGTTGTAAAACAAGTTGCAAAATACGTTAAAGAAAATGGTGGAAAAACCCGAATGAACAGCAACGGACATGGAAATTTTATTAATAAACGCGATATTACTCCAGAATTAAAAGATGCTATTGATACAATTTCTATAAGTTTAAATTCCACCGATAAAACTCAATATGCAAAATTAATGCGTGTTGACGAAAGTCTTCACGCTGAAATGATTGATTTTGCACAAAAAGCAAAACTTTTTACTCATGTTGTTATGTCAATTGTTGGCTTAAGTTCGGTTGATACAGAAAATGCAAAACAGTTTGTTATTAACCAAATTGGAGTTAATTTTAGAGAAAGGGAATATTTTTAATGAAAAAAATTATTATTGGATTTTTATTGTTTTTGCAAACTGTTTCTTTTGCACAGGTTAGCAAAACTGAAACGGTTAAAGAATTATCAACTCTTTTAAAGGATAAGTATTTCCAGAGTTGTCAAATTTCGGTAGATGCTTACAATATAACGAAAAATGAGCCAATTTTTAAGCATAACGAAAAGTTATTGTTCCGTCCAGCTTCAAATATGAAAGTAATTACTTCTGCAACGGCATTGCAATTTTTAAGTCCAAATTTCAATTTTACAACTCAAGTTAAATATGATGGCAAAATTGAAAATGGTGTTTTAGAAGGCGATTTATATTTTATTGGTGGATTTGACCCAAATTTTACTTCTGCTGATTTAGATACGCTTATTCTTAAACTAAAAGAGTTTGGAATAAGTAAAATAAATGGCAATTTATACGCAGATGTTTCAAACATGGATTCACTCGATTGGGGATTAGGTTGGATGTGGGATGATGAGCCATCTTACGATTTTCCACACATGACTCCGCTTCCAATAAATAAAACTTGTGTAATTGTTGCAATTGAGCCTACAAAAATTGGGGAAAGAGCCAAGATAAATCTAATTCCAGAATCAAATTATTATAAATATGTTAATAATATTGTTACAGTTGATGATAAAAAATCAGATTTATTAGCTTCTCGCGATTGGATAAATAATAGCGATTCACTTATTTTCGAAGGCACTGTGTCCATAAATGCAATTTCTGACACGGTTACAATTAATATTAAAAACACAAATAATTACTTTCTAACTCTTGCAAAAGAAGCATTGCTCAAAAATAATATCGCTTTTGATGGAAATTGTGGAGTGAAAACCGCAAAGAAAAATTTACTTACTGTTGCAGCAAAAGAAAGAACTTTTGGAGATGTGATAGTAAAATTGAACAAAGATAGCGATAATTTAAGTGCCGAAATGACATTGCGTGCATTAGCATTTCAAAAATATGGTAAATATGCTTCTGCCGAAAAAGGTATTAAGTTGATTGATAGTCTTGTTGCCAAAATTGGATTAAATCCGAGGAATTATCGTTTTGTTGATGGTTCTGGAGTTTCGCATTATAACTTAGTTTCGGTTGAATTGTTAAACAGAATTTTGGTTTATTTAACGCAAAATGAACCTGAATTATTTGGAATTCTTTATGACTCATTTCCAATTGCTGGTGTTGATGGAACACTAAAATACAGAATGAAAAAAGGAAGTGCGTTTAATAATGTTCACGCAAAAACTGGAACTTTGAGTGGCGTTAGTTCTCTTTCGGGTTACTTAAGTTCAAAAAATGGCGATTTAATTTCATTTTCAATAAACACACAAAATTTTATTGGAAGTTCAAAAACAGTTCGCGATTTTCAAGACAAAATTTGCGAAATTCTTTCAAATATGGAATAATTTATGAAAACTCACAAACAATTTAACATTTCAACAAATCCTTATAATGTTGATTTACTTAGTGGATTGCTTTGGCAATTAGATATTGAAGGAATAAATGAAGATGATAATTCACTCATTATTTTTGCAAATGAATTAAGCAACGTTACAAAAATTGATGTAGAGTCACTTCTTGCCAGCGCAAAAAACGAAAATTTAATCGAAAATTTTGCCGTAATTGAAAGCAATATTGAAGAAATTAATTGGAACGAGGAATGGGAAAAGAAAATAGAAGTAATTGAAGTAAGCGATAAAATTGTTATCAAGCCAACTTTTAGAGATTATGAACCAAAGGAAAACCAAATAGTTATTACAATTGACCCCAAAATGTCGTTTGGAACTGGCGAACACGAAACTACAAAATTAGTTTTGCAATTATTGGATAAGCACATTAAAAATGCAAAAAGCGTTTTGGATGTTGGAAGTGGAACTGGCGTTCTTGGAATTGCCGCTTCACTTTTAGGTGCAGAACATGTTGTAGGAATTGATAACGATGAATGGTGCATCGAAAATGGAATTGAAAATATTGAGCTAAATAACGTTCAATCAAAAGTGGAAGTTAGACTTACCGAAATTGATAGCGTTAAGGATGAACCTTTCGATTTGATTTTAGCTAACATTAACAGACATATCTTAATCGAAATTGCAAATTCAATTTTGCAACTTTCAAAAATGGATGGAATTTTGATTTTATCTGGACTTCTTTACACAGATAGAGAAGAAATTCTTGAAATTTATTCCAATATCGGCTTTAATTTAATTGATGAAAAACGACTTGGCGAGTGGATTGCTCTTGTTTTTAATCAGAACAATTAGAAATTTACATCGTTTTGAAAAATATTTAAAATAATCTAAAACACTAACGAAATTTCAATTAAGAAATTCCGCTAGTGTATTTAGATCAAGGGGACTATGTAGTTAATTTTTTTAACAATTCGAGTAAAGTTTTCTTTTCGTCGTCGGTTAAATTCTGTGTTGCTTCATCAATTGATTTAGCAAATAATGGAGTTAATTTTTTTACAACGCTTTTCCCTTCTTTTGTTAAACCAGCATTTATAATTCTTCTATCGTTAGTTGAAGAAACGCGTTCTGCCAAATTTCTTTTTTGCAAATTGTCCATTATACAAGTGATGTTTGCTCCGGTTACGTTAAGCTTTTTGCTAATAATGTTTAATGGCAACGAGCCATTTATATATAATTCGTTTAAAACACTAATTTGTGGAGTTGTTAATTTGAAGCTTGTCATTCGCTTTGAGTGCGATTTTTCAAGAACTTCAAAAGTATTTGTCAATGCTCTCCATAGTTCAAGCGACAAATTACTATTTACATTTTCTGACATTTCGTTCCTTTAATTATTAAAAATATACATTTGCACAATTTAATATCAAAAATTATACCATTTATAATACAATATAAATATCTTGTTTTGGGATTAAAATAAAAATACCATTGCACCAATGTATAACTGTGGCTATTATTGGACAGTTAAATCGGAAATTTTACATGTAATATTTACATTTTAATAAAACACGGTTAAACTTATTTTATTTAGTGTTTTTACTTAGTTTTACAATTTCATCAAATTCTTTTTTCTCAATTGGCATCACAGATAAACGATTTCCACGCTGGACTAATTTCATATTCTGCAATTTGGAATTGTTTTTTATTTCGTCCAAAGTGATTGGTCGGGCTAATTTTTCGACAATTTGGACGTCAACCATCATCCAAGTTGGGCTATCTAATTTACTTTTGGGGTCAAAGTGACTGTCCTCATGGTCAAAAGCTGTAAAATCTGGATAACCTTCTTTTATAATTTCACAAATTCCAACAACTGCGGTTGGTTCTGCATTGCTATGATAAAACAAAACTTTATCGCCAATTTTCATTTCATCACGCATATAATTTCGAGCTTGATAATTTCTAACCCCACTCCAAAACGTTTTTTTATCGCGAATTAAATCATCAATTGAATAAGCACTTGGCTCCGATTTTATTAACCAATATTTTTTTGACATAATTATTTCCTAACTTTTTTTCTAAACTACACAAAACTATAAAAAATTGTAAATTGTATTTGTAAATATTAAAAATAATTAACTTTTGGTTAAAAAATGGATAAACAAAAATTAAATAAAAACAACAAACTTGCTAAAATTGTAAGCGGAATAGTTATAGTTGCATTTTTGCTGTTTCTAGTGCTTTCTAACTTACCACAAAATCAAAAAAGTGAAAACAACACAATGGTTAAATCAAGCCTAAAATTCCAAAAAGATGGAGAACTTACTTTTCAATCAGCGGACGGAAAATATATTTCGATGATTGATATTGAAATTGCGGATGATGACAATAAACGCACAACTGGATTGATGGATAGAATTTCGATGGAAGAAAAACAAGGAATGCTATTTCTGTTTCCATACGAGTCAATTCAATCATTTTGGATGAAAAACACAGTAATTTCGTTGGATATTATTTTTGTGAATAGAAATAACGAAATAGTTACTATCCACAAAGACACAACTCCTTTTGATATGGGAAGTTATCCTTCTACAAAACCAGCATCGCAAGTTGTTGAAGTTATTGCTGGTTATACTGATTTATATAACATAAATATTGGCGACAAAATTGTTTGGAGAGGAAACTAAAGTGATACATTGCTGAATTGTTTTATTGTTAATTTCTCAATTCATAAACAATAAAACAATTAGACAATTAGACAATAGCAAACTATTTTTAGACTCAATTAAATAAATGGCTCAACTATGGAAAATAATTTTTACAACGATTTTGATTTTGAACGCGTTTCGCAAAGTGTGCGAGAGGAAGATTACAGAACTCCTTTTCAGATTGATCGCGATAGACTAATTCATTCGTCCGAATTTCGCCGTTTGCAGGGTAAAACACAAGTATTTTTGCCTGGCGAAAATGATTATTACAGAACTCGTTTAACACACTCAATTGAAGTTTCGCAAATTGGAAGATCGATAACAAATTATCTTACCAAAAAATATTCCAACATTTTTAATTATTCTTATTTTATTGACCAAGATTTGGTAGAATCGGCTTGTCTTGCTCACGATTTGGGGCATCCGCCGTTTGGACACGCTGGCGAACGAACTTTGAATAACTTAATGAAAGATTATGGCGGATTTGAAGGAAATGCCCAAACTCTTAGACTGCTTTGCGATACTTTTTACACAATTGGCGAAAATAGAAGAGGAATGAAGCCAACTCGCGCTTTTGTTGACGCAATTCTTAAATATAAATCAATTCACTCAAAGTTTGAAAAACCTAAAAATCACTTTATTTACGATTATCAAAATGAGTACTTAAATTTTGTTTTTGGTGGAAAGGAATTGCCAAAACAATTTCAAAACACCGAAGCACTAAATAATTTTAAAAGTATTGAATGCCAAATTATGGATTGGGCTGACGATACCGCTTATGCTGTAAATGATTTGGTCGATTCAATTTCTGGTGGATTTATAAATATTGCAAAACTTCAAAAATGGCGTAAAATTAACATAAATTCTTTAAATGAACTTAAAATTGAAGCATTAGACCAAATAGAAAAATGGATTAAAGAAGACACATATAAATCAAAATTTGGCTCAGAAATTGGAAAATTTATTTTAGCTTGTAAAATTGAAGAACGCGATTCGTTTATGAATGATTTAACAAATAGATACAAATATTTGCTAACTGTTAATGGCGATAGTTTTGAACTTATTGAAATGTATAAAAAAATTGCTGTCGATTTGGTATTCCGTTCGCCACAACTTCATCAAATGGAATTTAAAGGCAACAATATGATTACAAAAATGTTCAACGTTTTTGCCGAAAATTATATAAATGAAATTACTGGAATTGAACTTTTGCCAAGTTTTACTAACAATTTAATTAAACAAGAAGAAACAATTAACGGAAGAGCACGATTAGTCTGCGACTATTTGGCTGGAATGACTGACGCATTTGCGCTAACAAACTATAAACGTCTTTTCGACCCAGATTATAGCTCAATAGCAGACATATTTTAATGTAAAACGTAGCACAGAATTGTATTCTGTGTTTTAGAATAAAAGGAAAAATTAAATGTTGAGTCCACAAAAAATAACAAAAAATGAACAAAAATCATTGACAATAACTTGGAAAGATGGGAGAATTCACACAATTCCGCTAAGATTTTTACGCGATGAATCGCCAGATGCTGGAAATAAAGGTGAAACGATACTTTGGACACATTATCCAGCAGAGCCTCAAGGTCCCGATAAACCTGGAAAGTATGAAATTAAAAACATTCAAGTTGTTGGAAGTTATGCAATTCAAATAACTTGGGGTGATAACTACGATCACGGAATTTATCCTTGGGATTTACTCGAAAAATGGGGCGAATTTTGGGAAATGAAAAATGAGTTAAAAAAGTAATAAAAAATTCATAGTGGATTAATTGTTTATTTAATCCACTATGAAATAGTTTTTATTCAAATATTTCTTTTCGAGTTTGAAGCGGAGGTTGATTTCGCTCTATCATAAAATCATCTGAAAAATTAACTCGATTTTTATATTTAGCATGCCCAAACAAATATTCATCATATTCATTAAGCGGACAGCCGCATTTTTTGGATGGACATTCTATCAATTTATCGGCAAATGAAAATCCTTCATAAATATTGCCAATTTTGTTCTTAATTTGGTGACATGGATAAATATTTCCGTTTGAAAACACAACCGCAGCATTAAATCCAGCGTTGCAAATATTTCCCTTTTGAGCAAAACAAGCTATTTGTGATTCCAAAATGCCAAATAATTCAATTTCGGATTGACTGTAACTTTCGGGGTAAATTTTACCTTCATAATTTCCATAAAATGGAGCAAATGTTAAATTCAAGGAGTTCTCATTTGCAAATTGGATTATGTTTTTTACTGAATTTACAATTTTAGGATATGCCACAGCTTCGGCATAAATGTTAAATCCCTTTTCTTTTAGCAAATGATAGTTTTTAACAAATCTTTCCAACAGATTTTTGCTGAAAAGTTCATCAAAATGGAAAGATGCATGAATGTGAAGCACTCTTTCATGATTTATTTCATTTGCAAATTTTACAATATTGCTCGTAATCAAATTGCTATTAAATGAAATAAAGTGCTTTTCGGTTATTGATTTACAAGCTTCCACAAAATTTGGGACTAAAGTTGGTTCGCCACCAGTAAAACTAATTCTAAAAATCTTCTCATTTTTGTCCAAACTTGCAATTAGTTTGTCAATATTTATCGAATTTACTTTTACTTTCGCATCAGTAATTTTTCCAAAACAATAGACACAATCCAAATTGCAACGTTTTGTAACATCCCAATGAAGCCAAGCATCGTAATTTTGATTTTCATTTTTAAGTAATTTCATAGTAAAACTTATTAAAGTTTAATGAATGAAACAAATTTTAGTCAAAATGGAAAAGTATTTATTTTATTTCAATTTTATATAATTTAGCGTCTAAAGTTTCTATTTTTTGTTTATCTTAAATAAAGTTAATTTATATACATAAAACCGAAGTAGCTAAAATGAAACAAATATTCCAAATTACTGCCAAATGATGAAAGCAAACAGAATTTTACATATCATTTTACTCGCAATTTTTGTTGTTTCCACAAGTTTTTCGCAAATAGAAATTACTCGCAACATAACTATTGATGATGGATTGGCTTATTCACAAGTTACTTGCTCCTTTACGGATTCTAAAGGAATTATGTGGCTTGGAACTTCTGCGGGTTTATCCGAGTGGAACAGCGTAAATTTTAAAAATTATGATAAATCGGACGGACTTCCTTCAACTTTTATTTCTTCAATTTGTAGCGATAATGAAAACAATATTTATGTTGGAACAAGCAAAGGATTGGTTATAAAAACTGAAAATAAATTTGCTAAACCCAAAAATTCGCCAAAGGAATTACAAACCCAAATAAACAAAGTGTTTTTGAGCCAAAATGGATTGTTGATAATTTTAACCGAAAATAAAGGACTGTGGGTTAAAAAGGATGATAAATTTTCCAAAATAGAATTAGAAAACAAGAACGATAAATTTATTCCAACATCAATTCTTGAGCGGAAATCGGGCGAAATTTTAATTGGGACAAGAAATAGTGGAATTTTTCAATTTTCCAAAAACAAATTAAGACGAAAAATATTCCACCCAATTTACAGAAGATTTAATGTTGTTGATATGATTGATACAAATGGCGATTCTCTTTACATTGCTCTTCAAGGTTTGGGGGTTGTAATTAATACCAAAAATGGCGAGCATAAAGGAAATACTTATATTACGGTAAAAAATGGATTGCCAAGTAAATATATTAATAGCCTTTTACGTGCCGAAAATGGTGATATTTATGTTGCAACTTCCGATGGAGTTGCTGTTATAATTGGCGAAAAAATTAAGAAGATAATTAATAAACTACAGGGATTAACAAACGAATTTGTGCTTAAAACAGTTTCGCTTGGCAATAATTCCTTCCTTTTTTTAACCGAAGGAAGCGGAATTTTTATTTATGAACCAGATGCTTTTGTTACATACACAACTCAAAATGGATTGATTAATAACAATATTTGGGCAATTGAAGAGCTAAATGACGGGTCGTTTTGCTTTTTAACTGATGATGGAATTTCTATTTTGAGAAATAACACTTTTGAAAGTTTAACAAAAGAAAATGGACTTGGAGATAATTTAGCTGTTACAATTTACGAAGACAAAAATAGCAATCTTTTTGTTGGAACTTACACTGACGGCGTTAATGTTTTAAAAAATGGAAAAGTAAAGCGACTAAATGAAAAAGTTTTAATGCCGCTAAATGCCGTTTGGTCAATTCACGAAATTGAAAATGGTAAAATGCTCTTTGTAACTCACACACAAGGAGTTGCCGTTTTTGATGGAAATAAAGTAATTGATACGCTCGGCACTAAAAATGGATTGCCGCATACAAAAATTTCATCATCTTATAAAAGAAAAGACGGCACAATTTTAGTCGGTTTGGAAAATAGTGGAATTTATCAACTAAAAAATAATCGTTTTACACCTTTTTGCGATTCGATAAAACACTGTCTCGTTTGGGCAATTTATGAAGATAATAACAGAAATTTATATTTCGGAACAAATGAAGAAGGTTTAATTACATATTCGGCAAAAGGAATTATTGATACGATAAGCACCAAAGATGGAATGTCGGATAATTCAATTGTTGCAATAAGTATTGATAACTTTGGAAATATTTATGCAGCTACCGATCGTGGATTAAATATTATTCAATTTGATAAAAAGGGAAATTTCAAAATTAGAAATCTATTCAAAAAAAGTGGTTTAGCTGATAGTGAATGTAACCAAAGTGCAATTCATAAGGATAGCAAAGGCAATATTTGGGTTGGAACTATTGGTGGCGTTACAAAAATAAATCCCCAAAAACTTGATGGAGCTGAAGTGCTTTTTCCAATTAACATAACTAAAATTAAAGTTATGGAAAATGAAATTACCGATTTCGAAAATTTAATTTTTGAATATGACCAAAATGACATTAGTTTTAATTTTGCTGGAATTAACTACAAATATCCAGGAACAGCAAAATACCGCTACAAATTAAGTAATATTGACGAAGATTGGGTCGAAAATAACAGAAATGAAGTCCGTTATGCAAATCTTCCAGCTGGCAAATATGAATTTTGGGTAGCCACAAGAAACCAATGGCGAGTTTGGTCAGAGCCGACATCTATTTCGTTTGAAATTACACTTCCATTTTGGAAAACTTGGTGGTTTATTGGTATAGTTTTAATTCTTTTTGTAAGTACCGTAATCACCATTGTATATTGGCGATTCACAAGTTTAATCAAATTTGAACGTTTACGTACAAATATTTCGGCTGATTTACACGACGAAATTGGCTCTGGATTATCAGAAATTTCAATTTTGATTGAATTGCTAAAGTTTAATCCTAAAAACGAAAAAGAATTAATAAAAGGGTTAGACCATATTGGCGATACAACTCGCTCGTTAATTGAACGTTTGAGCGATATTATCTGGATTGTAAATCCACGAAAAGAAACGATCAAAAATTTAATACTCAGAATTCAGGATAGCTACCAAGAAGTATTTTATCATTCTGATATTTCACTAAATATTATAAACATTGAACTTTTGGAAAATATTGTACTTCCACTCGAAATTAAACAAAATCTTTATCTAATTACCAAAGAAGCAATTAACAACGCACTAAAACACAGCAATTGCAATAACATTGATTTTGAAGTGAACAAAAAGGAAAACAAACTTTGCATCGAAATTCGCGATGACGGAAAAGGATTTGAAGAAGAAAATTCGCAAAAAGGAAATGGACTTTACAATATAAAAAGACGTGCTGAAAAAATTAATGCAGTTGCAACAATAAACAGCTCAAAAGATTTAGGCACAAAAATTAGAGTTGAAGTATATTTGAAGAAATCAATTAAGGCAAAAAATGATTAAAGTAATAATTGTTGAAGATAATCCAACATTTCGCGAGGGAATAGCCGCTTTTATTAATGCAACTCCTGGTTTTAGCTGTCCCAAAACATTTGAAACCTACGAAGCCTTACTTCGCGATGTTAAAGATATAAATCCAGATGTTTTAATTAGCGATATAAATTTGCCTGGCATGTCTGGAATTGAAGGCGTAAAATTGGTGAAAAAATTACTTCCGGAGCTAAAAATTGTAATGCTAACTGTATATGAAGATGACAAAAGAATATTTGATGCAATCCTTTCGGGGGCAACTGGATATTTGTCAAAAAAAACAACTCCAGCAAAAATTTTAGAAGCAGTTTCGGAAGCTTTTGATGGTGGCTCACCAATGAATTCCAACATTGCCACAAAAGTTATAAATTTGCTACGCGACCAAACCACAAAAACTGGAAATAATGAAATTGAAATTTCTTCTAAAGAGAGAATTATTCTCGAAAATCTTGCACTTGGGAAAAATTACAAATTTATTGCAGATGAACTAAACATAAGCGTTCACACAGTCCGCTATCACATAAAAAATATCTACACAAAATTACACGCAAGTTCGCAAAGTGAAGCAATTGCTCAAGCTTACCGCAAAGGAATTTTATAGTTTCTCTGAAAAGATTATAAACGGAACAATATCGCTCCTACGGAGCTAAAATATATTTTATTTGCAATCTTTCTATTATTATAACGCTCCGCTGGAGCTATTTACAAAATGACAAATAAATCAAACCTAAAATATAAAGCTCCATAGGAGCTAAATCATAATAGATAGAAACGAAAAGCCATGCAATTAGCTCCGTAGGAGCGGCATCATAATAGAAAAAAACGAAAATCCAAAAACCAAGCTCCGTAGGAGCGACATTAAAATTTAATTAATCGAAATATTCAACGATTATATCGCTCTGCTGGAGCTATTTACAAAATAGCAAGCAATTCGAAGCAAAAACAAACTAGCTCCATAGGAGCGACATAAAAGTGTAATTA